>Ga0068855_100002216_pt1 | contig 24055 bp, 22 predicted proteins | sample KBSCornC52_FD_66592 | JGI IMG/M metagenome (GOLD analysis project Ga0068855, IMG submission 66592) | Corn rhizosphere microbial communities from Kellogg Biological Station, Michigan, USA - KBS Corn C5-2 | ecosystem: Host-associated > Plants > Roots > Rhizosphere > Soil ...
GGATACGCGGGGATGCCCATCTCCGGCACGTCGAGACCGGCGATTTCAACCGCCGCGGTGACGCGAGCCGGGATGATCTTGCCGAGCACGTAGAAGATCACGCCGCCGACGACCACGTTCCAGCCGATGGCCGCGCCGACCTCGATGAGCTGCGCGACGATCTGCTTGCTGTCGCCGTAGAACAAGCCGGTGACGCCCTTGCCGGCGACGCCCATGTAGTCCGTCGCGCCGACGCCGTTCCAGCCGCCACCATAGGTGCCGTCCGAGAACAGACCGACTGCCAAGACGCCCCACAAGCCATTGACGCCGTGCACGCTGATCGCGCCTACCGGATCGTCGATCTTCATCTTGTCGAAGAAGAACACGCTCCAGACCACGAGCACGCCGGCGATCGCGCCGATGATGAAGGCGCTGACCGGAGTGACGAACGCGCAGGGCGCGGTGATGGCGACCAAGCCCGCCAGCATGCTGTTGCACATCATCGACGGATCGGGCTTACCGACTACGGCCCACATGTAGATGATGCCGGAGAGCGTGGCGGCCATGCCCGCGATCATGGTGTTCACCGCGACGATGCCGATGCGGCCGTCGGTGCCGGCGAGCGAGCTGCCGGCGTTGAAGCCGAACCAGCCGAAGGCCAGAATGAACGTGCCGAGCTGAACCATGGGCACGTCGTGCGGGAGGATCGCGTTGGCCGAGCCGTCCTTGTTGTACTTGCCGATGCGCGGGCCGATCAGGATCGCGGTGATGAGCGCGAGCGCGCCGCCTTGCAAGTGCACCACGCCGGAGCCGGCGTAGTCGACCGCGCCGTGACCCAAGCCCATGCGGTAGCCGAGCTGCGCAAGCCAACCGCCGCCCCAGACCCAGCAACCGAAGATCGGGTAGATGAAGCCGCCGATGAAGATGCTGTAGGCGAAGAAGTGCTTGTACGTCCAGCGCTCGGCGCAGGCACCGGTCACGATCGTGGCCGTCGTGTCCATGAACGCCATCATGAACAAGAACAGCACGATGGCGGCCGAGTCATAGCCGGCACCGGTGAGGAAGAAGCCGGTGGTGCCGAACAAGCCCCAGCCGTGATCGCCCGCGACGGAAGAGCCGACGGTGAACATGTGACTGAGCGTCGGGATGCCGCCGAGGGTTGCGGGGCCACCGATGTTCGTGCCGTTCATGCCGCCGCACATCAGCGCGAAGCCGCTGACGAAGAAGCCGAACATACCGAGCGCGTACACCGCAAAGTTCATCGAGAACGTGTGCGAGGCGTTCTTGGCGCGGATCAGGCCCGTTTCGACGAGGGCGAAGCCGGCCTGCATGAAGATCACCAAGAAGCCGGCGATCAGCACCCACACGAAATTGATCGAGAAGTAGCTGCGCGAAGCCGACATGGCGACCGCGTCGATCGCCGTGGCAAGCTCTTTGGTCGTGGCCTTGTCCGGATCGGGCTTGGTGTAGCCGGCGATGGAACCAGCCGTGGGAGTGGTTTGGTACGCGCCGACGGGATCCGGCGTGGGCTCATCAGCCCAGGCTGCACGCGGGGTGGCGACACCGACTAGCGCGACGAGCGCCAGACACAGCACCGCGAACCACTGGCGGCAGCGATGTAAAGAGAACAAACTTGACATGTCTTACCTCGTTAAAAAGAAAACTTTCGATCAATCATTGGGGTTCGCGTTGCGCGGCCGCTCAGGTGCGGCTGAGCCGAGAACCACGAAGCAAACGCCCGCGCTCCTCGAGGCGATGTAGTCGCGTGGCCCAACCGGCGCCGAGCACGGCGCTGAGTTGCATGACCACGAAGAACATCCCGCCGGCAGCCAGGTTGCGGCTGAGGATCAAGATCCCGATCGTGACGATCGCAATAACGATCTGGATGCCGACTGCAGTCTTCTTGTATTGTTCCCACATGGGAATTCGACTCCGGGGTTGAAGCTTTCGGCAGGCTCGGGCAGAGAACCGCCTTCGCGCCAGAACGGGTCTGGCACGTCGTTCGCTCATTCCTGATGTTTCGAGGAGTATTGCCGCCGGATGTTTCGGCTTGTTTTCGCGGCAATTACCAGGAGCCGCGCATAAAAAAAAAATGTGAACGAGCAAGCCGCCCAAAGACTGGCTGTTCTCCCCGAAATCATTCATTTTTCATAAAGAAGCCCGCCCACCGACCAGAAACTGCGGAGCGCGGTGAGGCAGCTGTTTCGCACTGCTTCGAGCGACCACTTTGGACGCAGCTGTGCCGACGCGGTGCCCCTTTTCGTACGCGAGCAGGCCGCGTGGGGCGCGCTTCAGTGCGGATTCAGCGGTCGAGCCACCAGAGTGCGGCCGTGACGATCAGGTGCGCCGGGAGCATGGCCGTAAACGCGAACACGAAATAGCGGAGAAAGCTGGGCATCACGTAGCGCTCGCTCTCGGCGACCGCTTTCACCATGAGATTTGGCCCATTGCCGATGTACGTGGTCGCGCCCATGACCACACTCCCCGCGCTCACCGCCGCCAATTTGATCGGGTCGATCCCGGCAACGAGCGCCGAAGAGTGGCTGGCGAGGCCGCGCGCGAGCGCGGCAAACGCCGTGTACGTCGGCGCATTATCCAGCACGGACGACAAAATACCCGAGCCCCAGAACAGCTGCCACGCGCTCTGTAGTGGGAAGTGCGGTGCGGCCTCGGCCAGGGTCACCTCGATGGGTCCCAGACATAAAAATAGGCCGGCAAAGATGATGGCCACATCGATGATCGGTCCAAAATTGAAGGAATTTGCGGCGTGGACCGGGCGCGGGGTCATGAAATACGAGGCCACCGCGATGGTGAGCAGCGCCCCCTCACGAAAGCCGGCTGGCAAGAGCGCGGCGGGCACGATCGCCAGCAAGAAGACCAAATTACGTCGCCCCAGCAACGCGAGCGGCTCGATCTCGGCGCGGTCAGCGGCGAGGGCAGCTTTGCTTTCGCGGGCATAGGCGCGCGAATCGACCACATAAAAAGCGACCAAGAACGTTGCCACGTACAGCGCCCAGATCGGAAACAAGTGCAGCGTCCAAAAGAAGGGCACCCCCTCGATATAGCCGACGAGCAGCGGCGGATCGCCGAGCGGTGTGAGCAGCCCACCCGCATTCGCTACGACGAGAATGAAGAACGGGACCAGGTGCTCGCGATGCTCGCGCTGGTGGTTGGTTTTCAGCAGCGGACGAATGAGCAGCATGCTCGCGCCCGTCGTGCCGATTAGACTGGCCAAGACGGCACCCACCAGCAAAAAGAGCAGGTTCGTGCGCGGCGTGGCCTCGATATCACCCTTGAGGTGAACCCCGCCGGAGGCCGTAAAAAGTGCGCCAAGCGTGATCACGAACGCCAAGTAGCCGCGGGTCCCCGCGACGACTTGCCCTGTGCGCTCACTCATCAGCTCGTAGATGACGACCGGTAGCGTGCACGCCAGTGTGACGAGCAGCTGAAAACCGCGCTTTTCCCAGCGGTGCGGAATGGCCATCGGAAATATCGCGATTGCCAGGACCAGCGCGGGAAAAGAAAGCAAGGTCCAGACGGGGAAGTGAGCTTCCGGCATTGATGTTTTCCTTATCACGCGGCGATCGATTTCAAACTGCAAAACGGCGCTTCCTTTCGCATCACGAGTTCACCGCCAATGACGCCAAGAGCGCGAGCCGCAGCGGAGCTCGCACGAGAGGGGGGAGCTCACCACCGAGCCGCAGAGATCACGGAGCTCGCCGAGGCAGAAAATTTGGGGTGAGTAACCCATGGAGCGGCGCGGCGTGCGACGCGCGGCGCCCAAGCTTGCCCTGATGCGCACGGTCGGCGAGGCGCATGAAACTCGGCGTTCTCTTCGCTGAAACGTCTTTCGTCGGGCGCCCGAGGCCGAGCTCGCCCGCGCATGCTAGGAGAGCGGCGCTCGGCATGGTGACGATCGCCCTTCGCCTGATCGAAGAACATCAAGAGAAGCTGCGCGCCTGCACCCGCTGCTCGAACATGTATCGACCACCGATCGTGTGCGGGCCGCTCACGTCGAAGGTGCTGCTCGTCGGGCAAGCGCCGGGCGATAAAGAGCCGGCGCTCGGGCGCCCCTTCGCCTGGACCGCGGGCAAGCAGCTCTTCAAATGGTTTGCGCCGCTCGGCCTGAATGAGGCAGAATTTCGTGAGCGCGTGTACATTGCCGCGGTTTGTCGCTGTTTTCCCGGCAAGAATCCGCAAGGTGGAGATCGCGTCCCGTCACCGCTAGAGATGACCAATTGCCGGCCTTGGCTCGAGCGCGAGATCGAGCTCTTGCGTCCGACGCTGATCGTGCCGGTCGGTCGCGTGGCGATCGAGCAATTTTTGCCAGCGCGCCCGCTGATCGAACAGATCGGCACGCAGCAGAGCGTCAAACATGGGCGTGTGCGGAGCGATCTGATCGCGCTACCGCATCCGTCGGGGGCTTCCACTTGGCCCAGAGTGGAACCCGGAAAGACGCTGACGCGCCGCGCGCTCGAGCTGATCGCCGCGCACCCGGCGTGGCGATCACTCTTGCGTTGAGCGGCGACTGAGTGCCTTTTTTGACGGGCCCTCGCTTGACAGCCGACGCGCGGTCTGTCACATATTCCTTCGCGGGTGGCGTTACTGCGCCCGGAAAGGAGATGATGCTGATGCCGAACCAAGCCCCTGACGTGAACGCATATCGTGTGATCATCTCCGTGATCGCCGCTTCCGTTTGAGAAGCGTGTCTGCTCGGCCCGCACTGCTGGCCGCGCCTGCGATCCGATAAACGACTGTAAATTTGCGGCCTTTGCGTGTTTTCGCGCGGGGCGGCACGACCGAAGCTTGCGCGCGTTCGAGCGCGCTCGGGCGACGTACTCCGTCGCTGACGGGAAGCATTTGCCATGGGCAAGCACCGAAGGTCGCGAGACGACGCGGTTCGCGTCGGGGGCATTCGAGGCCTACGAATCGAACAGCTGTTTCGCGAAGAACTGAATTCAATCATCGATTGTGAAGTGACCGATCCGCGTCTCGAAGGCACGCGCGTCAGCTTCGTCGAACTGTCTCGCGACGGTTCGCGAGCGCGCGTTTGGTTTTCGATCGCCGACGAAACTAGCGAAGCAGCAGCGCTCAGCGAAGGTGAGCTCGAAGCAGCCTTCGGGCGAGCCTCCGGATTTCTCCGCCGCAGATTGTGTGACGCGCTGCCCTTGAAACGCATGCCCGAGCTCTCGTTTCGTCACGACCCAGCGGCGTCAACGAACGGCAGCGGGCCGTTGGAGTTCGAATAAATGGCTACCAAAAATCTGGCTCGAACCGTGATTGAGGGCGGGCGGCACCCCCGAAACGTTTGGGAGCGCCGCTCGGAAAATACGCGTGAGCGTCGGCAAGCACGCGAAACCTCCGCGCTGTTACGGGATCGCTCGGATCCCGACGCGGTCGTCTATGCGCGACGCCTGCCGGTGTATCAAGGCTTCGACGACAAACTGAGCCCCGGCTTTCGCTGGCTTCGCGCGCAGGCGGGCCGACCGTGGAACAAAGTGCGAAGTGAGCTGTTCGCTCGCTTCGACACGCGTACGACCGCGGGCCGGCACATCGTGTTCGAGCATTTGCTGGAAGCCGTCGAACACGCGCCCCGGCGTTCGCCGCGGCGCCATGATCTGTTCGTCGATCGCCACGGCATCTTGCAGACTCCGTCCTATCGCCGGCAACGTGGTCGGTCCTGGCAGCCCTTGCCCGAGCCGACGCACGAACTCCGCGCATGGCTCGGCGAGCGCCGGGTGATCGCTCGGAGCGGCTCACTCTTCTGGCTCGTGCCCACGCGGGCTGGCTACTATCGACAAGACAAACCGCTGTCGCAGGCGGAGGTCACGCGCTTTCGAACGCTGCCCGCTTGGTACTTGAGCCAACGCGAACAGGAACTTCTCGAACGGGCAAAGGCCGACCATCCATCATGACTCATTCGACCCTCAACGGAGATCGCGTGCCGATTCGGCTTTGGGCCAAGGTGCAAGATCTCGAATCGGACGCAATTCGCCAGCTCAAAGCGGTCGCCGCGCTGCCCTGGGTTGCGCATCACGTTGCGGTCATGCCCGACGTTCACGTCGGCAAAGGCGCGACGGTGGGCTCGGTGATCGCGCTGCGCGGCGCGGTCGCGCCAGCCGCCGTGGGCGTCGATATCGGGTGCGGCATGGCCGCGCAGAAAACGAATCTGTCGGCGCGCGAGCTGCCGGATTCGCTTCGCCGGCTGCGTTTGGCGATCGAGGCAGCCGTGCCCGTGGGGCGCGCGCATCATCCGCACGCGGTGTGGGACGAAGAGCCAGGGCTGGCGCGGACGGGCGCGGCGCTCATGGCACGCTTTGCCGAGCTCGAGCCGAGCGTGCAACGCTTTGCCTTTCGAGCGGGCGCGCAGATCGGCACGCTCGGTGGCGGCAATCACTTCATCGAGCTGTGCCTCGACACCGCGCAGAACGTCTGGGTGATGCTGCACTCCGGTAGCCGCCTGGTCGGCGCCATGCTCGCCGAATGGCATATGGAGCGCGCCTCGAACCTCGCTCACAACCAGGCCCTCGCCGATCGCGATTTGGCGGTCTTTCTGGCGCACACGCCGCCATTCGACGCTTACCGGCGTGATCTGTTTTGGGCTCAAGAATACGCGGCATTCAACCGCGCAGTCATGCTCGATAGAGTGCAGCGCGTGCTCAAGAAGGCCTTTCCGCGCGTGCGCTTCGAGCAGCCCGTGATGTGTCACCACAACTATGTGGCAGAGGAAATGCATTTCGGCGAAGAGCTGCTCATTACGCGCAAGGGCGCGATCCGCGCCGGGCTCGGCGAGCTCGGCATCATTCCCGGATCGATGGGCACGAAATCCTTCATCGTGCGTGGGCTCGGCAACCCGCTTTCGTTCGAGTCGGCGTCGCATGGAGCCGGGCGGCGCATGAGCCGCTCGCAAGCCAAGCACAGCTTCAACCTGGCGGATCTGGAGCGGCAGACTGCGGGAGTCGAGTGCCGCAAAGATCGTGGAGTGATCGACGAAGCGCCGAAGGCGTACAAGAATATCGAGCACGTGATGGCGGCGCAGGCCGATCTCGTGGAAATCGTGACGGAGCTCAAACAAGTGCTGTGCATCAAAGGCTAAAGCGCTACACCACGCGCGATTAGGCTCACTGACCTATTCGCGGATCTCCAACAAAGCTCGAGAAACCTCGGAATTTTCCTGGGAAGCGCAAGTTCGACTCACAGTGACGGACATTGAATTTTCTCCGTCTCCAAACGCAAAAATCGTATCTGCCTCCGTCAATCCGCCCGAACTGCGTTGGGGGATAGGTTTTGGCTAGCGTTCGTTCTATAGCTAGCTGTCTCTCTCCGACACCCGGAGCACTTGAGGAGGAAGACATGAACACTCGTACCCGAACGAAGCTCGGCATGCTCGCCGCGATCGCCCTGCTCGGCGTGGCGGCTCCCGTGCTCGCCGAGCCGCACAAAGACGACCACCACCACGAGGGCAAAGCTGACGAGCATCACGAGGGCAAAGCCGACGACCACGACAACGGCCGCGATCACCACCCTGCCGCTTCCGCTTCCGCATTGGCGGGCGAGGCGCCGTCCGCTGCTCCCCCCGGCTCAGCTGGCCCCGGGCTGGATTCGAAGCTCGAGCGCTTGCGCAAGTTCATCGAAAAACGCCAGCGCGAACGCCGTGCTGCGCTGAAAGACCCCAAATCGTGGGACGACGGCCGGCCCGGGCGGGCTCTGGAACACCGCAGCGAAATCGCTTCCACTTGGGGGAACGCGGTCGCGGTGCCCGAAGCGCAAGCCGAGCTGAAGAAGCACGCCGAGCGCATGGCAAAGCTGAACCGCATCCTCGATCTCGCCAATGAAAAAGGCGACACCGCCCTGGCAGCACGCGTGCAGGCGGTCATTCAGACCGAGGTCGATCGAGACGCGAAAGTCATGCAAACCATTCAGGCCAAGGCAGGTGCAAAATGAGGCTCATTCTGCTGATCGGCTGCGTCGCGCTGTGTGCGCTCGGCTGCAGTCGGGATAAAGCGACGGACGCAACTCCCGTAACCACCTCGCAGCCGAGCGCGGCCGTTGCAGCGCCTGGCTCGGCAGCCGCAGCGGAGGTTCCTGTAACGGGCGTCAGCCCGCAGGCGCTAGCGGCGATCCCTGCGGAAGAAGATTTCGAGGCGCAAGCCGCGACCACGATTACCGCTGCCAACGCGGCGGACCAGCTCGCCACGCTGGAAAAGGAAATCAAGCAGTAATCGAGGGAACGCGCCCGACGCTCAGCGTTCGGGCGCGCGCGCTCGTTCGCGTTCGCGTTTTGCCCGCGCCGGCACCAAGATCGGCGCAAACGCGCGCGCCAGCCACCACCAAAGCCCGCGATCTTTGGGCGAGTGCCGAGCCGCCTCGGGAATTTCCAGACGCGCTTCGCGCGCGGCGCGGAGCACCGCGGGCAAGCGTGTTCCGTAAATGCGCCGGCTCCCGGCCTGCAAAATCAACGAGGTGAGCACCGCGGGCACGCCTTCGAACCCGCTATGCTCGACGATCAAACGCGTAGCGGGGCGACTCAGCACGATCGTATCAGAGAGCTCGAAGCTGACCTCCGTGTCGATGGCGCCGCCGCGCCAAGCCCAGCGCATTCGGTGGAGCGGCTCGAGCGCGAGCACGCGGCAATGCACGATGCCGTCGAAGCCCGGCGCCGGATCGGTGCGCAGGGTGAAGACATGCCCGAGCTCGGGCCGAAAATCGTTCGGCATCAGCCAGGCCGCGATCAGCTCGGGATCGGTGAGGCTCTGCCAGACCAGCTCGCGCTCGAAGGGGTAGCTGCGTTCGACACGAAACGATCGCTTCATGGGCGCTTCTTCTTCAGGTGTTGTGCGGCGATGACGTGACCCAGCGCGTCCAGCTTGGCCTGCCAAAAGCGCTGATAGTGCGCGGCCCAGTCGTACACCTCGCGCAGGGCGTGCGCCTCGAGCTGATAGAACCGAAAGCGGCCCTCGACTCGCACCCGCACGAGCTCGGCCTCGCGCAAGACGCGCAAATGTTGGGAAATTGCCGGCTGCGAGACGTCGAAGCGCTCACACAGCTCATTCACCGAGCATTCACCTTGCGATAAGAGCTGCAAAATTTCCCGGCGTGTCGGATCGGCCACGGCGGAAAATACATCCGTGCTCGCGCGCGCAGTGCGGGGCGGAGCGTGCCGAGCCGCGTTCATCCAAAGTGCTTTTCGGCGCCTGCGTCGAGCTCGGATCGGGATGCCTCACGCTGGCGCGTGGCGAGTGACCACTCATGTCCGAACGGGTCGCGCAATTTGCCGTAGCGATCGCCCCAGAACATGTTGGCGAGCGGCATCGTGACCGTGGCGCCCGCTTCGACCGCCTGTTTCCAAGTCGTGTCGACGTCGGCAAGGTCGAGGTGCAGGGTAACCGGGGTGCCGCCGAGCGCCTTGGGTGAGCGCGCTTTGCCTCCCGAGTGCTCCGGGAAATCATCACTCAACATCAAGAGCCCGCCGTTGAAGGACAGCGCGACGTGGATCAGCTTCTTGCCGTCCGGCGTTGGTTGCCGTGACAGCTCGACCGCGCCGAACGCGCGCGCGTAAAAGTCGGCCGCGGCGTGCGCGTCATCGACGGTCAGATAGGGAGCCAATGGGGGCGGAGTGGGCAGGTCTTTCGGAGCCATTTCCTTACCATATAAGGTTCGTCTTATATGTCAACCCCGCGTGTTTCGTCTGAATTGCAGCCCGGAACAGCGATCGTGCCGTGCTCGTACCCGCGGCCAATGGGTTCCTGCCCCGCCTCCTGCGATGTTCTCGCCGGGATCGAGAGCCGGGTCTCGCGTTGCTCCCTTGACAAGCGAGCACTCGCGGACCGATGCTTTCTTCAACACAGATGGCGGTGGAGTCCGCCGACAACCGCAGGCCAGCGCGCCCGCCAATGACTCCTACGTTAGCCCCACCCCCATCGGGATCGGGCGCCGTAGGACCTCACGTGAGCCCCTCCGGTGCCAAGCCAGGAGAGCCGCCGCGTGACCACTGACCCCTCTTCAAACTCCGTCTGGCGTCGAAGCTTCCGGGCCGGACTTGCCACGCTCGGGCAGTGGCTCGTGCTCGGCGCGTTGATTGGCGTGATGTGCGGCGTGGCCTCGGCCGCATTTCTATTCTTGCTCCAAGTTGCGACCCAATACCGCACCCAGCACGAGCTCATCGTCTACAGCTTGCCGCTGGCGGGGGTGGTGATCGGGCTGATTTACCAGCGTTTTGGCCGTTCGATCGCCGGCGGCAGCAACCTGGTCATCGACACCATTCACGACGGTGGGCCGCGCTTGCCGTTGCGCATGGCACCGATGGTGCTCGTGGGCACGGTGCTCACGCACCTGTTCGGCGGCAGCGCCGGACGCGAAGGCACCGCCGTGCAAATGGGCGCAAGTCTCGCCGACGCGCTGATTCATCGGCTGCGGGTCACGGGCCCCCTTCGCCGCCAGCTGCTCGCGGCCGGAGTCGCCGGAGGGTTCGGCTCGGTCTTCGGCACGCCGGTCGCGGGCGCGGTGTTCGGGCTCGAGTTCGTCGTGCTCGGGCGCATCGAGTACGACGCGCTGGTGCCCGCGCTCGTGGCCTCGGTGATCGGTGACATGACGACGCGCGGTTTGGGCATCGAGCACACGCACTATCCGCTGCCCGCGGCACTCGCACTCTCACCCCTCGTGCTGCTCAAGTGGTGCGCGTTCGCGCTCGGGCTCGCGCTGGCGGCCTTCGCCTTCATCGAACTCACGCATTTTCTGAAGAAACAGGGCGAAAGGCGCGTGCCGCAGCTGCCGCTCCGCATGCTGATCGGCGGCGCGCTGGTCGTGCTTTTGTGGCGCCTGTGGGGCACGAGTGATTACCTGGGTCTCGGGGTGCCGACGATCCTGCGCGCATTCACGGACGCAACACTGCCGCCCTACGCGTTCGCAGCCAAGCTCGTGCTGACGGCGATCACGCTCGGGGCCGGCTTTCTCGGCGGCGAAGTCACGCCGCTGTTCTTCGTCGGTGCCGCGCTCGGCAACCTGCTTTCGCGCGTGCTCGGCTTGCCGCTGGCGCTCGGGGCAGGGGTGGGCTTGGCGGCGGTGTTTGCCGCTGCGTCGAACGCGCCGCTCGCGCTTTCAATCATGGCGGTCGAGCTTCTGGGCGGCAATCTGTTTCCGCACGTGGCGATCGTGTGCGTGCTCACGTACCTCGTGTCGGGCGAACGCAGTATCTACTCCGCGCAGCGCCTGCTTCGGAGCAAACGCGGCGAGCGTTTGATCGAACCAACGCCGCTGCGCGATCTTCAGTCACGCGCACCCGCACCGTCGGAGCCGCGCGAGATCGCCGCTTCGAAGCGACCTTGACCGTTTCGGCGCCAGCGCCGAATGGGTTGATGGTCACGCGTCCGCTCGCATCGCGGCACAGCCTTCGGCGTCGAGTTGCGGCGCCCGAGATTAGAACGCGACTTCGGCACCCCGATCGGCTCGCCGTGAGCAGCGCGGAGCGGCACAGCGGTTCAAGTCGCGTCGCCCACGATGCGCGCTTCGTCACGCCGAACGCGCGCCTCGATCGCCGTCATGACCGCGCGCACGCGCCGCGAGCCTTGCAGATCCGGGTGCACGAGCAGCCATAAATCGCGTGAAAAGACTGCGCTCGGCCCGAGCCATCGGTACAGCCCCGGGTCCGCGTCGGCCGCTAGACAAGGCAATAGGCCGAGCCCCAGCCCCAAGCGCACGGCTTCGATCAGCGTCTCCTGGCGATTCGAGCGCAACGCAACGCGGGCATCGGGCGCGTGGTCCGCGAGCCAACGCTCGTGCGGCAGCTTGCCGACCGTTTCATCGAACGTCACATACGTTGCCTTTTGCAAGTCGAGCCGCTTTGGGCGCTCACGCGCTCCATACAAACCAAAGCCGAGCGAGCTGAGCCGTCTGCCCACGAGCTGCGTGTCGCTGGACGCGCCGATGCGCAGCGCGATGTCCGCCTCGCGGCGCGAGAGATCGTGCTGCCGTGTGTCGCTCACCAGCTCGAGCGCGAGCGCCGAGCTCTCTTGCGCCAGACGCGACAGCGCGGGCAAGACCAGATGTTTGGCGAGCGCGTCAGCCGTGGCCACGCGCACCACCCCGCTCATCTCGATGTCCTGACCGTCGGCGAGGCGAGCCACTTGCTCGACCTGGGCGTGCATGGCCTGCACCGACTCGAGCAGACTCTGTCCGACGCGCGTCAGTGTGTAGCCACGCGGGTTACGCAGGAACAGTCGGGCCCCGAGCGACGCCTCGAGCCCATCGATGCGCCGCGCAACGGTGGTGTGCTGCACGCGCAGTTCGCGCGCCGCCGCGGACAAGGTGCCGGTGTCGGCCAGCGCGCGGAAAAACCGCAGCCCATCCCAATCCAGCTTCGCTGAGCTTTTTTGCACAGAGATGGTGCGATCGTAGGCGTGGTCTGTGCGCAGAACAACGGTCAAACTGGGCTTGGCCTTTCAAACCCAGGAGAATCCGATGAAAGCAGTGATTTTCGAGGAAACAGGCGAGGCGGCTGCGGTGCTCGCCCTGCGCGACGTTCCCGAGCCGAGCCCCGCCGCGGGTCAAGTGTTGCTCGCGGTGGAGACGAGCCCGGTGCACCCGGCCGACTTCAGTTTCGTGCGCGGCACTTACCGGGTGAAGCCGAGCTTTCCGCAAGTAGCCGGGCTGTCGGGCGCGGGCCGCGTGCTCGCGGCCGGTGCGGGCGTCGCGCTCGCTCCGGGTACGCGCGTAGCATTTCGTTGGCCGGGGGCATGGGCCGAGCGGATCGCCGTGCCCGTCGAACGCATCTTCGAGATCCCGGACGGGGTGAGCAGCGAGGCCGGCGCACAGTTCGTGGTCAACCCGATCACGGCCTGGGGCTTGCTCGATAGCGCAAGCGTGCAGCCCGGCGAATGGCTGGGGCTCACGGCCGCGTCGTCGTCGGTGGCTGCGCTCGTTAGCGCGTTAGCCGAGGAGCGCGGCCTCCGTGTGCTCGGCATTGCGCGGGCTCAGTCGTTGTCCGAGCTCCCGAGCCACGTCGTGGGCGTGGCGGAAAATGCGCCGGAGCTCGCCGAGCGCGTCCGCGCGCTCACCGGCGGAGCCGGGCTTTCGGCGTTGATCGACTGCGTCGGTGGGCCGCTCGTCAGCGCTCTTTTTCCTGCATTGCGACCCGGCGCAACCCTCGTTGCTTACGGCACGCTCAGCCCCGAGCCCATCATCGTGAAGAACGCGACGCTCGTGTACGGCAACCTGACCTGGCGCGGCTTCGGCATCGATCGTTGGTTCAATGGGCTCAGCGCCGACGAAGTCAGCCGGATGACGCGCGCGCTCTGGTCGGGCATCGCGCGCGGCCGTTTGCCTCTACCCGTGCAAGCGCGCGTTGCACTGGGCGATTTTGCCGAGGGGTTGCGCCTGGCCGTGGCCGGCGGGCCCGGAAAAGTGATGATCGGAGCTGAAACGCCCAAGTAACCGTTGGGAAACATCGCGCCCCGGCTGCGGGCTCAGCCAAATTTGGCCGAGCCCGCGCCCGCCGCGCCGCCGGGGGCTCAGGCCTCGGCGCCCGCTCGGCGGGTCGATTCTGCTCGCAAGAACGCCACGGAGGGTAGCCAAGTTTGCCGCGATTTCGAGTATGACGTCCGCACCGCTTCGGGACACCTGGTGAGGTGGACTTTCACGGACGATAAGGAATTCGCATGGCAAAAGAGACGACTGTTTCGAACTTCAAGCTCAAAGGGCGCGAGATCCTTTCCTCGTACGCCAACTTCACCTTGGAGGGAGAAATCACGGCCAAGGTGACGCGCGGCAAAGAGGCGTGGACCATCACCGAGCGCAACGGCATCCCCAAGGGCACCTCCGACGGCGAGAACGAAGCCGTTTACATCGCCAACGACAAAGCGATCGAGTCGATCGACAAGAACATCTCCAAGCTTTTGCCGAAGAAGGTCGTGATCAAGACGCCGGCAGACATCCTGGAAGCGGCCTGTAAGTTCGATTTGGCCATGGTCAAAAAGGCCGGCCCGAACAAGAAGCTGTGGGGCGGTAACGCATGTCTTGCGGCCTCGACCGCCTTTTTCCAATGCTTGCTCAAGGCCAGCGGCTTCGAGGCTTGGGAAGTGTTCGCCACGAAGAAGACGAAGACCTTCTACTTCCCGAACATCGCCTTCAACATGGTGTGCGGCGGCGAGCACGTGCCGGGCACGAAGCAAGACATCCAAGAGATGTTCTTCTTCGCGATGAAGGCCAAGAGCGTGAAGGAGGTGTTCGAGATCGGCACCAAGTTCTTCCGCCAATTCGAGAAGAACCTGGTGCGCGACGGTCTGCCCACGGGCACGGCCAAAGAGCGCGGCTTCGTCTTCCCGGTGGCCGACAATTTCGAGGGCCTGACCCGGATCAAGGAATGTGCGGGCCAGCTCAAAATGGGGCTCGCCGACTATGCCATCGGCACGGACAACGCCTTCAGTGAAGTGCAAAAAGGCGAGGATTTGATCAAGGCCGGCATGTACGACATGCGCTTCTCCGGCACGGGCAAAAAGACTCGTGAAGAGTTGATCGAGTTCGACGGCACGGTCGTAAATAGCGCGGACAACTTCGCGACCATGGAGGATCCGGGCTCGGAGCACGACGTCGCCGCGCACAAACTGATGAACGAGAAGTACGGCGACCGCGTACAAATCGTGCTCGACGATTTGGTCGTGACTCAGCTGCGCTTCATCATCCCCTACCTGTGCGGGAAGAATCAGGCCGACCGCGCCGGCAACAGCGTGCTGATCAAGCTGAACCAGGCCGGCACCTTCACCGAAACGCGCCTGGCCGTGGAAGTGGTGCTCGGTCTCGCCGACGCGGATTTGGTCGAGGAGTTCTTGAGCGCGCGCGGCGATCTCGAGTGGATCCTCGCCGAGTGCAAGAAGGTCGGCGTGAGCAGCCTGAAAGAGGCGCTGAACAACATCAAGAGCTTCGGCTTCTCGGTCTTCATCTCGCACCGCTCGACCGAAGGCTCGAGCGAATTTTTGCCGTACATGCCGCTTTTGTACGGCGCGCTCACGCGCCGCATTTGGTTCAAGGCCGGGGCGCCGAACGGCGAGCGCAATCTGCAGAACTACAACCCGCTCATCCGCGCCGAAGAGCAAATGCGTGAGCGCGGCATCAAAACCGCGGTCGCTGGCTTCGGCGGCTTGCCGGCAGGCGTGAAGGTTCCGGCAGCATCTTAAGCGCGGCCAGTTTGGAGCGACGCCGAGCCCGCTGTGCGCGCGGGCGGCGTCGCTCCGCAAACGCGCGGGCGGCTAGCTGAACGCGCCCACGTGATCGAGCAGAAACACCGGGCGCCGCTCGGCGGCCGAGCGCGCAATGTCGACGCGCCCGCGCACCGAGTACTCGCTTACCTCGTCGTTGACGAGGATCGCCTGCGCGACCTCCCAGAACTCCGCGCCAGGAGTGATGTGCGTGTTTTGCGGGCTACGGCCCTGCGCGTCGAGCTGGATGTGCGCGCCCTCGTCGAAGAGCGGGCGCAGCGCGCGCTCGAGCTCCGCGGGAGTCGGGGAAATGGCGCCGTTTTCCGTGAGGTCGAGCACGGTTTCGTAGTCGCCGTCTTCGAGCGCGCGCAAAATGGAAAATAGCAGATTGCGGATCAGCGCCGTAAACACGCGCGTGTTGCGGGTGATGTCTTCGTGAGGCAGTTCCGCTTCCTCAGTGACCGTGGGCACGTAGGCGGGGTTCTTGAGCCGCTCCCACTCGTCGAGCAGGCTCGAGTCGACGCCGCGCACCAGCACGCCCAAGGTTTCGATTAGCTCGTCCAGTTCGGGCGTGCGCGCGAGCTCCGGGATGCTTTGGACCAAGGTCTTGTACACCTCGGTCAGGTAGCGAAGCAGTGAGCCCTCGGACCGCGACAGGCCGTATTCTTTGATGTAGCCGCTGAAGGATTGCAGGCTCTCGAGCATCTCGCGCGCGATCGATTTCGGCTTGAGCACCTCGCGCGAGACCCACGGGTGGTCTTGCGCGAAGGCGGCGAAGCTCTGGTTCAAAAATTCGAGATTCGGCTTCGGGTGCTCGACCTTGTCGAGCTCCAGCATGCGCTCCTCGTACTCGACGCCGGCAGCCTTCAGCTCGGCCACCTTTTGGCCCTTCAATTTGTCGACTTGGGCGCGCAAAATGACTTCCGGATCTTCGACGATCGCTTCCACGAGCGTGAGCACGTCGAGCGCGTAGCTCGGGCTCTCCCGGGGCAGCCGCTCGACCGCGTCGACCACGTACAAGCCGAGCGCCTGCAAGAGCGAGAAATTCTCCTGCAGCTCTGCATTCAAGCGAATGCCGCCGCCCTCCGCCGCCGAGCGGAGCTCGATCACGCCGGCTTGCCAGAGTGAGCGCAAGAGCTCGAGCGCGTGCTTTTTATGTGCGCGCTTGCGTGCCGGCGGCTCGAGGCTCGAGCGCACGAGATCTTTCATCGCCCCGCAGCCGCCCTGCGGGCGCCCGAGCACCGCGAGCAGCATGGCGTGGCTGATCTGAAAGCGGGCATTCAGTGGTTCGGGCTCCGAGCTCACCAGGCGCTCGAAGGTGCTCTTGTCCCAATGCACGTAGCCCCACTCGGGCGGCTTGCGGCGCACGAACTTCTTCTTGTTGGCCGAGCTGGCCTTGGCCTCGAGCCGCAGGTTTTCGACCGCGTGCTCGGGTGCGAGCGCGACCACGAAGCCCGCGTCGTCGAAACCCTTCCGACCGGCGCGCCCCGCGACCTGCTGAAAATCTCGCACGCTCAGGATGCGCACTTTCTCGCCGTCGTATTTGCACAACTTCGTGAACAGCACGGTGCGAATCGGCACGTTCACGCCCACGCCCAGCGTGTCAGTGCCGCAGATCAACTTGAGCATGCCGCGCTGCGCCAGCTTTTCGACCAGCAAGCGATAGCGCGGCAACAGGCCGGCATGGTGAATACCGATGCCGTGCCGCAGCAGCTTCTGCATATCCTTGCCGTTCGGGCTCTTGAAGCTTTCACCGCGGAGTGCGTCGGCGAGCGCCTTCTTCTCGTCTTTGCTGCAGAAATCCAAAGACATCAGGCTCTGCGCGGCCTCGGCCGCGCCGCGCTGCGTGAAATTCACGATGTAGACCGGCGCTTTGCCGTTTTGCACCAGCGTTTGCGTGGCTTCTTGCAAGAGCTTCTCTTGGTATTCGAAGCTGAGCGGCACGGGCCGGTGCACCGATCGCACGGTCACCACCTCGGCGCCCGTCACGCGCGTCAAGAGCTGCTCGAATGCGCTCACGTCGCCGAGCGTGGCGCTCATCAACACGAAGCGGACTTGCGGCAAAGTGAGCAACGGCACCTGCCAAGCCACGCCGCGCTCCTTGTCCGAAATGTAATGAAACTCGTCCATGACGACGTAGTCGACGTCCGCATCCTTGCCGTCGCGGAGCGCAATGTTGGCCAGGATCTCCGCCGTGCAGCAGATCACCGGCGCGTCGCGGTTGACGGTGGCATCGCCGGTCATCATGCCCACTTGCTCCGGGCCGAGTTCGCGGCAGAGCGCGAAGAACTTCTCGCTCACGAGCGCCTTGATCGGGCACGTGTAAAATGATCGTCGCCCCTCGGCGATCGCCTTGAAGTGCACCGCCGCAGCGATCAAGGATTTGCCCGAGCCGGTGGGCGTGTGCACGATCACGTTGCTGTCGCTCATCACCGCCAAGATCGCCTCTTCTTGGTGTGGGTACAGCGTGAGCCCCGCCTCGGCCGCATAGCGAAGAAAGCCGGCCAACGCCGCATCCGCGTCAGCGCCTTCAGGGGGTAAACAGGCATACAGGGGCGGCACGTCGGTCATCGGGCACGGGGGTGTGTCACGGCGCGCGTGCGGGGGCTAGCGCGAGCACCACGGATTGCCGTAAAACGAGGGCGCTTTGCTGGACTGTACTGGTTCGCCCGCCGCATTCTCCGATGTCGAAGCCTGGGCGGAGCACTATGTGCTGAGCTCGGAGTTGAGCTTCAAGATCGCGCCGCCGGCTCCGCCGCAGCAGTTTCGCGTCGGGGCGGCGCCGCTCCGGCTCGCGGCGCCGGGGCGGCCGCCGGAATTCCGCCCGGCGCGCCGCGGTGAGCGCACGCCCAAGCTCGAGGCGCTGAAGGAGCCGTATTATCGGGCGCGCGCGCTGCACGCGTTTTTTCATCACGAACTGCAAGCGGCGGAGCTGATGTGCTGGGCGCTGCTCGCCTTTTCCGACGCTGAGCTCGAGTTCAGAAAGGGTCTGCTCGGCATTTGTCTGGACGAGATCCGGCACATGAACTCGTACCGGGAGCATATCGAAGCGCTCGGCTGCAAAATCGGAGATTTTGGCGTACGCGATTGGTTTTGGAAGCGCGTGCCCAGCTGTCCGACGAAGCTCGCCTTCGTGTCGGTCATGGGCATGGGGCTCGAGGCGGCGAATTTGGAATACGCCGCCGACTTTGCCGCGCGCTTCCGAGCCGTGGGCGACGAGCGCGGCGCGGCGATTCAGGAGCGCATCGCCAATGAGGAGCTTTCGCACGTCAGCTTTGGCACGCGCTGGTTCGCGCGCTGGACCGGCGGCTGCGATTTCGAAACCTGGGCGGCCGAGCTGCCGCCGCCCTTGTCGCCGTGGGTGATGCACGGCACGCCCATCGCCGAGAGCGCGCGAAGGCGCGCGGGCATGAGCGCACAGTTCGTGGCTGCGCTCGCCGCGTACGTGCCGGAACCGAAAGGCCGCCACCCGCGCGAGCTCGCTCCCGACTCGGCCGCGCGGAGCGAGCCGCCAAGCGAGCCGCCGAGCAAGCCGTGAGTCGCTTCGGCTGGGTGCTCAATTTGGACGCGGAGCTCGAGCTCGTGCGCTTGAATTTCGAATACGTGCCGCGCGTGAAGCTTTTGGCGCAGCTCGCCGAGCACGGGCGCGCATCGCGTGCGCTGCTCGGCCCAAACGACGTCTTGATCGAGCCCGGCGGACACTACCCGGCGGGGCTCGTTGGGCGCGCGTGGTGTCCGACGCCGCGCGCATTGGCGGCGCTCCGCGCAGCCGGGGTGACACCGGAGCCGCATCCGGACGCGCTCACTCTGCGCCGGGTGAATCACCGACTCTTTGCCCATGAATTGGGCGGCGGGCTGCCGGAGCAGCAGTACTTCAGCGAGCGCGCGCCGCTCGAGGCGCTGCTGCGCCGCGCAGAGCGGCGCTGGCTGTGCAAACGCCCGCTCGCCTTCGCTGGTCGCGGACAGATGCGCTTTTACGGGCCAATTACCGAAAAGCAGTGGTCGTGGCTGGACGTGTCGCTCGCACAAGACGGGCTGATCGTCGAGCCGCTGGTTTCGCCCGAGCTCGAAGTCAGCGTGCATGGCTTCATTCGGCAGAGCGGACAGTTCGATCTCGGCCGAATCTGCGTGCAAGAAGTCAGCGAGCGCGGCGTCTTTCGCGGGCTCCGCTTGGCCGAGCGCGGCGAGCTCAGCGCAGACGAGTCCGAGAGCCTGGAACGGCAAGGCGTGCGCGTGGCCGAAGCGCTGCGCGGCGCGGGGTATTTCGGTCCGTTTGGCATCGACGCCTACCGTTACGAGCTCGACGGCCGGCGCGGGTTTTGCGCGCTCGGCGAAATCAACGCGCGTTACACCATGGGCTTCGTGGTCGGTTTTCCACGTCACCCGAGTGAATTGTCGCTGTAGCGCGCACTCGAAATCTGCCGCCGAAGGCTGTGCCGCAGCGCGCGCGCCGCGTGACCATCAAGAAAAAGAAACTGATTGTTGCAGGATGATTTGGGGGCGTGGGCGGTTTGCGGCGTGGCCGAGCGCGCGCCGCGTCGCGGGCAATGCGGCGGAGCGCGCGCGGTCAGGCGCGAGCATGCTCAGCGCAGCGAGATCAGACTCAGTAAAATCGCAAGTCCGACGTACTCGATCAAAATGCGCGCGTTCGCGGGCTGCTCTTGGCGCGTTTCGAAGCCACGGACCACGGCGATCAGCGCGATCAGACCGACGAAGCCTTGCTTCGTGAAGGCGTACAGCGCGCCCAGCAAGACCGCACACAACAGGCGCTGCGGGTTGCTGAGGGCGCGAAAGCCGCGTCCGCCGTCGAGCGGCGGGATCGGGATCAGGTTGAACAAATTGATCCAGGCGCTGACCTGCGCGATGGCGCGGAGTGCGTCGGAATGCGTGAGGCGCGCGATCAGGAACAAGGCGAGCGAGATGCCGAGACCCCAACGCGGCCCGGCCAGGCCGACTTGCGCGTCTTCGACGGTGTCGACCGGAGATTGTTGTAAGCGCACGACCGCGCCGAAACCCGGAATGAACATCGGCGAGCTCGCGGCGATGCCGAGTCGCTTGAGCGCCACCACGTGACCAATTTCGTGCACGTAAATGCAGAGCACGAGGCCGAGCGCGAAGCGCCAGCCATAAAACGACCAATACACGCCCAGTGAAAGGAACATCGACGACAACGTGCCGAGCTTGGTCAGACCGAGCAGCAGCGGCTTCCAAACCGTGAGCAGCAGCAGCCAGATCGCCTTGAGCTTGAACAGCACGACCGCGACCACCGACGACAGCCCTGCGCGGAAGCGGCGCCAGCCGCGTGGCTTCGGCTCGCCCGTGCCAGGCCGAGCCGGCGGGCCCACGGCGAGCGCGGCGCTCGGCGGCTCGCCCGCGTCGAGCCGCTCGCGCAAATCGACGATGCGCGCGGTGATCTGCGCGTGTTGTTTGGACGCGACTGGCAACAAGCCGAGCGCGCGCCGAAAGCTCGCCATCGCTTCGGCGAGCTCCCCGCGCGCGCTGGCGGCCTCCGCGGCGTTGGCGATTTGCTCGAGCTCGGCGCGATGCACCAGCGCCCGACATTGGGGACACGCGAGCAGTGCGGGTGCGAGGAGCAAGCCGCAACTCGGACAAGGCGCGCCGGCAAGTTCGCGCGCAGTGTTGGCAGGGAGCTCAGTGGGCTGCATCGGGGACCGCCGTCGGCTCCGCCGGCAAGTTGCCGTCGATGGCGAACGGCCCGAGCACGCTGAGCGGCAACGCGCGCGTCAACTTCCAGGCCTCGTACAGCGCGATGGCGATGATGAACAGCCCGATCAGGTTGCTGGACACGTCGAGAAAAGGCAGCACGTAGGCAATGCCGACCGCCCACAGCGCACTGACTCGTTCTCCGCTGTCCGCGTGCAAGAGATTGGGGATGCTCGCGAGCACGATGGCCGAGTAACTCAAAAATACGGCTAGGATTTGATAGCGCGTGCCGCCCTGGCCGTGCGCGCCTTTGCGGACGGCCTTGCCGATCAGGTAGCCCAGGCCAATCGCAACGAAACCGAATTGACCATGGAGCAGCGTGCTCACGAGCATCCAACCGAGGCAGCCGGCCACGGCCGCGAGCCCGCCGTACTGCAGCGCACTCAGGAACCGCTTGGCAGATTTCGCGGCCAAGAGCTCGCGCTCGACCACCGCGCGACACTCCGCGCACGCGGGTCGCTTGGCGATTTGCCAATACTCGGTGTTGAGCGGCTTTTGGCAATAGCCGCAGCTCAGCCCCGCCGGCGGCTGATGTTCGAATTCGGCGCGCTCGAACGAGAGCCCGCTCGGCGCCGCTGACTCGCTCGCGTCCGACATTTCTTCGTGATCTTCCCGGTGCCTGAAAAAATCAGCGTAGCCTAGGAGATCGCGAGGTCAATCAGCCGCGAATTTTCGGCGATTTCTGCGGCAATTGCCGATGCGCGGGCGTGCGGCTCGACGCGCACGCCCAGCGCACGCCGTGAACTTGCGCGCCGCCGCCACACTCTGTGTCGAAACGTCTCGCTGCGTCACTGAGTGATGTGGCGCACGTGCGTGTCCACGAACTCTTTCACGGAGCCGGAGAGATCGATCGCGGCATTGGCGGTGGCTTCGGAAACGCTTTCGGCCTCTTGCCCGAGCTTGTTTTCGAGGCTCAAAATCTTGCCCTCGAGCTCAGTCCATTTCTGCCGCGTGTCCATGCTCAGCAAATGCAGGCTGACTCGAACTTGATCGCGCGCCGCAGTCAGTAGCTCGAGCGGATGAGAAAGATCAGACGTTTTCATGCCCGCGCACGCTGCAAAATCAGGGCCAACGCCCCGACGTGCGCAGCCAAGCGTTTCTTTTGTGATGGTCACGCGTTACGCGGCAGCGCGCCTCAGCCTTCGGCGGCGAGTTGCGGATGAGAGGAGAGGGAGAGTTCACCACCGAGCCACAGAGATCACGGAGATCGCAGAGCTGATTTGGGGTTAGTTCGGAACTTGGCACCGGGGGGACGGGGGGGTGCACCGCCGCGATCCATTTGCACCCGCGCGAATACCCGCGCCCCGACGCTTTCTCGTCGCCCCCACCGCGCTCTGCTCAACCCCAAAATCCCAGCTACTCCGCGCTTTTTTCTTAGCACTCCGCGCCGCCCTTCGCGCTCCGCGTCCTCTGTGATCTCTGCGGCTCGGTGGTGAAGTCCGGGAGCCGTTATTCCCGCACCGCGTTGCCAGCCATGTCGTCCTGAGCAGGGCTGGCATTAGCCGTGGTTTGCTCAGCGGTGGAGTCCGGACATGCTCGTGATCGCGGCGGGGCAGGTCACTTCTTTGAACTTCAACGCCGGATTGTCGGGCGCGCCGAACCAATTGACGAAGAAGTTGCAGCCGGCGAGCAAATCCGCTTTGCCGGAAAAGACGCTCTGGCACTTGGCGGCCGCGCAGGCCTTCGATTTGGCGTAGTCGAAGCCGTTGGACTTTTGGCAAGCCAGGAAAAAGCCGCCGTATTGCTCGCCCAAATCCGACGTGCCCCATTGCTGCGAACAGGCGTTGAAATCGCCCACGCCGCCGCCTGGAATCAGCAGATCGAACTGCGTGCCGTCGACTCCGCCGTTGTTCAGTGCTTGCACGATCATCGTCTTCCCGGCCAGCGATTGCGAACCCGGATCCGTGTTCGAATTGTGCGATTTGCCGGTGAACTGCAGCTGGAAGCAACGCCCGCAGAAATCGCTCCCCTGGTTTACGGCGGCAAAGCCATAGGCCAGCGTGTCACTCACCGCCCACGGCCCGAAGTTCCCGCACATATACGCCGGGCCATTGCCGTCGCAAGCGCTCTTCGAGTTGTAGTCGCCGCCGAGGCTTTGATCCGCTTGGCTGCAACTCGAAACGGGGTTCGTGCCGCCCGGTACATTGGCCTTCCAGCCGCAGGCAGGCTTGCAGCAATCCCAATAGCGAGTGGCCCAGCCGTCTTTGCCATCGATGAGCACCGGGGGTTGGCCGCCGCCGCCCTGGGTCGCCCCGGCGCTCCCTGTACTTCCGCCACTGCTGCTGCCGCCCGTGCTGCCTGTGCCGCCCATGCTGCCCGTGCCGCCGCTGCACTTTCCGCACGACTGCTGACACGACGAGCCGAGCCAGCTCTGGCTGCACCAGCCGTATTGGACGGCGTGCGCGCAGGTATCGCCATTGTTGGGCGGCGTGTCGCTGCAGCCGGTCGTGCTGGCGGTGCCGCCGCTGCCGTTGGCCGTGCCGCCGCTGCTGGCGCCAGAGCTGCCGGTGCTGTTGCCTGCGCCATTGCCGGTGCCGCCCGTGCTCACGGAACTACCGCCGGTTCCGGCGCCCGGACCTGACGTCGCGCCCGCGTGGCCAAGCGAACTGCTGCCGGCGCTCGAACCGCCGGGTACGCTGGGCCCCGCGCCCGCGCCGTCGCCATTGTCGACAGCGCCGCTGTCGCAAGCGGAGGCGGTGAGCAGCCCGAACAGGGCAAGGGACGAGCTGAGGACGGCGCGGCGGAGTTGCTTCATGGTCGGTATCTGGAACCGGTATCACTTGGCGCCGATGTAGGCGAGCGCGAATAAATCTCCAAACAGGGCGAAATTCCACGGCTTTCGCAATTATGCAGTGCGAGCAACCGCGGCCATCGCAGACGGTGTCTCAAGTCTGGAACCAGTCTCATAACCCGCTTGGTAGGCGGTGAGCGCCTCAGCTCAGGCCTCGGGAATCGCCCCGTGAGCCGTCATTGGCACTCGCATTGAGCTCGCTCGCGAACCGCCCCGCGCCGCTTTCTCGCCGCCCGCGCCCAGCCCCGCTAAACCCCAATAATCCACGCCTGTCGCGATTTTAGTCCGGCATTGCCGTCCCGGGTGCTCTGCGTCCTCCGTGATCTCTGCGGCTCGGTGGTGAATCCGGGAGCCGTGCTCCACGCTCAACGCC
>Ga0068855_100002217_pt1 | contig 24047 bp, 22 predicted proteins | sample KBSCornC52_FD_66592 | JGI IMG/M metagenome (GOLD analysis project Ga0068855, IMG submission 66592) | Corn rhizosphere microbial communities from Kellogg Biological Station, Michigan, USA - KBS Corn C5-2 | ecosystem: Host-associated > Plants > Roots > Rhizosphere > Soil ...
TCCGTCAAACAGCAAGCTTGCTTGCAAGGTGTCGTGCCGGGGGACCCGCTGCGCGTGGCGGCATGCGCTGCTCGCGGCGGGTCGATGCCCAAACGGTGCACTGGCCGCCGCGGCCGGGCCCGCAGAAAGGCCGGATTCCGGTCTCCAGCGGCCTCGATGAACTGAATCGGAAGATGTCGCGGTATCGGTGGTATCCGGTCCTCCAGATCGGGATCTCGTACCGGTTCTGAGCCGCGCAGGCGTCACAGCGCGGCCGTGCTTTGCTCGCGTGCGGGTTCGACCGTCCTGCGGGCCGGGCGCGCATCGTTGCGCTTCGCGATGAACGGGTGCTCGATGTAGCGGTAAGTCAGCAGCGCACAGAAGACTGCGACCAGTGCGCACGCGAGCGACAGCGCCCAGATGCCCGGGTCGTCAACTGAATTGATCGGGAACACGAACTTGTTGAACGCGCGGACGATCGCGTACACGATCGCCATGTGGAGCATGTAGATGCTGAAGCTGGCGGTGCCGAGCAGCGCGAGCGGTCGGGTTTCGAGCACGCCGTAGAACGTGTTCCCGCACGCGACGCACAGGAACACGGGGAGCAGCGGCAACGCGCCCTCGATCGAGTAGCGTTCGGCCGGATACGGGGCGACGGCGAGAATCAGCAGCGCGACGGTGGACGCCGATTTCGTGGCGAACAGCGAGCGGATCGCGGGATGTCGCGATGCCTCGAACGCCAGCGCGCCGAACGCGAACAGCAGGGCCATCCCGCCGGGCGGCCCGAACAGCGCGGCGCAGAACGTGACGATCGCGAACGCGAGCAGCTTGCGCCATGCGCGCGTCGCGACGAACCACGCGAGAAACGGAATCGCGACGTAGAACCGCCATTCATACGCGAGCGTCCACCAGACGCCGCTCAGATAGCCGGTGTGTTCCGCGCCGTTGACCGGGAATGCGCCGAACCAGCCGAGAGAAACGGCTTTGAGCAGATCGGCCAGCAACCGGATCGGCGCGTCGACGACATTGCGGGGAAACCAGTACAGCGTGCAGGCGACGATGACGATCGCGTAAAAGAGGTAGAGCGGGGCGACGCGCCGCACGCGCCCGACGAAGAAGCTCCGCACGTCGAGCGTGCCTCTACATGCGCGTTCCCAGAACAGGAACCCGGTGACCATGAAGAACAGCGCGACGGGAATCGTGCCGAGATTGCGCAGGAAGTCGGAAGGGGCGCCCCAGACGCCGGTCGCCAGCAAGCCCTGGTTGCACGCGAAGTGATGGAACACGACGGAGGTCGCCAGGATGCCGCGGAATCCGTCCAGGTTGGGATGGCGCATCGACAGCGATTTGTCGACGGCCGACCGGTAGAACGGTACGTGCCTCGCGACGAGCCACGCGATGATCGCGACGGCCGCAAGGCAGGCCGGGAAGTAGAGCTTGTCGGGAGTCGGGGAAAACAGGGTATCCAGAGAAGGGGTAATCAGGTCCACTGAAGGGCGTCTCGTGTCTTGGATCGCTTGGATCGGAATTTCAGGCACGGATGGTCCGCGTCGATGCAAGGTCTTCTGCGCGCTTCGTGCGGCGTTCGATCGCCGGTCTTGTGCGTCGATGGTATCAAACGGTCACGACGGCGTGCCGCTTGGAGATGCAACACGATGTTTCGATGCGGCGGGCGTCATCTGTACTTCACTGGAACAACAACGCGCGGGGTGGGGCGATGGAGACGATACGCGGGTCGAACGATCGCATGGTCGATGCGCGGCGTGTCGCAACGTATGCCGCAGCCGCGCTCGTGTTGCAATTGCTGTTCCTCGGCGTCTGGGCGGTCCGCTATTACGGGTTGCACGACCGGTCCGCGCCGATGGTCGGGTCGGACTTCGCGATATTCTGGGCGACGGCGCGGGTCGCGCTGGAGCACGGCCCGACGGCGATCTTCTCGCCGCAATGGATCCAGCCGATCGAGGCCGCGCTCCGGCCGTTCGATAATTTCGCGCCCTGGCCGTATCCGCCGACCTTCCTGCTCGTCGTCATCCCGTTCGGCCTGCTGCCGTTCGTGCCCGCTCTCGTGCTGTTCGGCGTACTGGCGATCGTCTGCTACGCGGCCGTCGTCGCGCGGCTGACGCGCCCGCTCGACGGCCAGTGGCGGATGGTGGTGGCCGCATTTCCGGGCTTCATCGGCGCCGCGCTCTCGATGCAGAACGCGTTCCTGACCGTCACGGCGGCCGCAGCGGCGTTGCTGCTGTTGCGATCGCGTCCGGTCATCGCCGGCGCCTTCATCGCGATCCTGGTCGTGAAGCCGCAATACGGCGTGCTGTTCCCGGTGGCGCTGATCTGCGGGCGGCACTGGAAAGCGCTGGTGTCGGCGGGCTTGTTCAGTGCCGCGATCGTCGCGACCTCGGTGGCCGTATTCGGATTGCAGGCGTGGACCGCGTTTCTTGCGTTCCTGCCCGCATTCAACCGCGGTGTGGTCGAGCACGGCGAGACGCTGTGGCGCGGCATGCCGTCGCTGGTCGGGGGCGCGCGGGCCGCCGGCCTGTCGGTCCAGCTCGCGTACGGCGTGCAGATGTGCGTCGCGGTGGCTGCCGCCGCGGCCGTCGTGTACGTCTGGACGCGGCGCGCGGCGCGCTTCGAACTGCGCGCGGCGGCACTGGCCGCGGCGACGCTGCTGGTGCAGCCGTACTACATGTATTACGACCTGCTGTGGCTGGTGTTGCCGCTGACCTTCCTGTTGCTCGACTGCCGGAACGTCCGGCCGAACCGGCTCGAATCGGTCGTGCTGGCACTCGCGTGGATCGCGCCCGCCCAGGCATTTGCCTCGGTCATCGCCGGCACGATATGGCCGGTTGCGGCCGCGGTCCTGATGGCGGTGCTGGCGATGGTCGTACGGCGCGCGTCGGATTCGACACGGTTGCGCGCCTGACGACGCGCATCTGCCTCGGCTGCCCGCCGGTGCATGGCCATTCGGCCGTCTTTTTCATCGCCTCGATTCGGCTTACCGTGCACGACAGCAGTTCGACGCGTCGGGCCAGCGGCGGAGCGAGGGGCTTTCTGCCGCCTGCTGCCGGCGGCCCGCGCCGACTTTCGGCTTCCATCTGGTCGTCACGATGATAGCAATGCTTGCAATTCACCGGCGCGGCGCTATCATTGATAGCAATCTGGATGGAGGTACCTATGGCAAATCTTCTGGTGCGTAACGTGGAAGACAGTATCGTTCAGAGCCTGCGCGAGCAGGCCGCGGCCAACGGCAGGAGCGCCGAGGCCGAACATCGGGCCATTCTGGCCGAGGCGCTCGGCCGGCCGAAGCGACGGACATTCGCGCAAGTGCTGATGAGCATGCCGGACGTCGGCGCAGACGCGGATTTCCAACGTGTTCAGGATTCCGGCGAGGTCAGGCGTGTTTTTGATTGATACGAACGTCATCAGCGAGATCAGAAAGGGCAAGCGAACCAACCGCGGCGTGCGCGCGTTCTTCAGGCAGGCGGAGGCCGACGCGAGCCCGCTTTACCTGTCGATCGTGACGGTGGCCGAACTGCGGCGCGGCGTCGACCTGATCCGTCATCGCGGCGATCACCCGCAGGCGTCGGCGCTCGAGGCATGGATGGCGACGATCCTGTCCGGTTATGCGTCGAACATCCTGCCGGTCGATATCGAGACCGCCCAGATGTGGGGCCATTTGCGCGTGCCCGATCCGGCCCACGCCCTCGACCACCTGATCGCGGCCACCGCGCTGATCAACGATCTGACGGTCGTCACCCGCAATGTCGACGATTTCGCTCGCACCGGCGTCCGGCTGCTGAACCCGTTCGATTGATCGAAGTCGCGGGCATCGCGGCAACCGCCCAGCTTCCCGTCTTCTCCGTCGCGCCTAGCCCGTTCCAGCGGGCTTGCGCGGAGCGCCCCTCCGCGCCCCGATTTCCACCCGCTCCCGCCAATTCCCCCTCCGCCTCTCGTCCCAACAGACGATGTGCCGCCATCCCCGACCGGCCAGAATCCTTTCACGAACAACGGATTCTGAACCTGGAGGAGGCCGGCATGATCGATGTCCGTGCGCTCGGCTACGTCGTCGTGGAGGCGACCCGCGTCGATGCGTGGCGCAGCTACGCGCAAGACGTGCTGGGCATGCAGGCGCTCGACGCGCCCGACGGCGCGCTGTACCTGAAGATGGACGAGCGCGATTTCCGCTACGTGATCGTCCCCGGCACGACCGACCGCTATTTCGCGTCGGGCTGGGAACTGCCCGATGGCGCCGCGTTCGACGCCGCGCTCGCGGCGTTGCAGCAGGCGGGCGTCGAAGCGGTGCGTGCCACGCGCGACGAAGCCGCACTGCGCCGCGTGCAGGCGATGGCGTGGTGCACCGACCCTTCCGGCAACCGCCACGAGCTGTACTGGGGCGCGCGCTGCGACTTCCGCCGCTTCGTGTCGTCGCTCGGCGTCGCGCGCTTCGTCACCGGCGACATGGGGCTCGGCCACGCGGTGCTGCCCGCGCCCCAATTCGACGCGACCGACGCATTCGTGCGCGGCGTGCTCGGCTTCGAACTGTCCGACATCTTCCGTGTGAAGTTCACGCCCGATCCCGCCGAACCCGAGAAGCGCATCCACTTCATGCACTGCCGCAACGCGCGCCATCACAGCCTCGCGCTGTTCGAGATGGCCGTGCCGTCGGGCTGCGTGCACGTGATGGCCGAAGTCGACTCGATGGACGAAGTCGGCCGCGCGCTCGATCGGGTCGCCGCGCACGACGTGAAGATGTCCGCGACGCTCGGCCGGCACTGCAACGACCAGATGATCTCGTTCTACATGAAGACCCCCGGCGGCTTCGATCTCGAATACGGCTTCGGCGGCCTCACGGTCGACTGGTCGAAACACGCGGTGTTCGAGGCGACCAAGGTGAGCCAGTGGGGCCACGATTTCAGCATCGGATACCGGTAGGCCAGCACGATGACGATGAAACCTCTCGACAAGACGATGTCCGCGCGCGACGTGGTCGCGCAACTCGCTGACGGCATGACGATCGGCATCGGCGGATGGGGGCCGCGGCGCAAGCCGATGGCGCTGGTGCGCGAGATCGCGCGCTCGAACCTGAAGGACCTGACGATCGTCGCATACGGCGGCGCCGACATCGGCCTGCTGTGCGCCGCCGGCAAGGTACGCAAGGCGGTGTTCGGCTTCGTGTCGCTCGACGTGATCCCGCTCGAGCCGCACTTCCGCCGCGCGCGTGAACAGGGCCGCGTCGACGTGCTCGAACTCGACGAAGGGATGCTTCAGCTCGGCCTGCGCGCGGCCGCCGCGCGGCTGCCGTTCCTGCCGACGCGTGCCGGCCTGGGCACCGCGCTGCTCGATCACGCGCCGCAGCTGCGCACGGTGAAGTCGCCGTACGACGATGGCGAGACGCTGCTCGCGATGCCGGCAATCGAACTCGATGTCGCGCTGCTGCACGCGAACGCGGTCGACCGGATGGGCAACACGCGCATCGACGGCCCCGATCCGTTCTTCGACGCGTGGATGGCGCGCGCCGCGCAGCGCTGCTACGTGTCGGCGGAGACGGTCGACGCGTCGCTCGCGAGCGACGACCTCGACGCCGCGCGCCGCAGCCCGTTCGAGCGCTCGCTCGTCACCGGCGTCGTGCACGCGCCGGGCGGTGCGCATCCGACGTCGTGCGGGCCGGACTACGGCTGGGACCTGCCGCACCTGCGCGCGTACTGCGCGAGCGCGGAAGACGATGCGAAGACGGCGGCGTACCTGCGCGACGTGGTCGGCCAGGACGAACGCCAGTACCTCGAAGGCGTCGGCGGGCTGTCGCACGTGACGACGCTGCCGTTGCCGATTCTGTAAAGGAGCGCCTGTGAGCGAATCTCTCGACCATTCCCTCGCGGAACTGATGATCGTCGCGTCCGCGCGACTCTGGCGCGACGACGGCGAAGTGCTGGCGACCGGCATCGGCACGGGCCCGCGCCTCGCGGCCGGCCTCGCGCGGCTCGCGTACAACAACGGGCTGATGCTGACCGACGGCGAGGCGTATCTCGTCGAGGAGCCGATCCCGCTTGGGGCCCGTCCCGACCGCTATCGCGTGAAGGCGAGCGGCTGGATGACCTACGAGCGCGTGTTCGACTGCCTGTGGCACGGCCGCCGCCACGCGCTCGTGATGCCGACGCAGATCGACCGCTTCGGCCAGGCCAACATCTCGTGGCTCGGCGGCGACTACGCGCGGCCGAAGACGCAACTGCTCGGCGCACGCGGCTTCCCCGGCAACTCGACGAACCATGCGAATTCGTTCTTCGTCAGCGGCCACGGCAAGCGCACGTTCGTCGACGGCGAAGTCGACATGGTGTGCACGGTCGGCTACAACCCGGCCCGCCGGCTGCCCGGCATGAAGACCTTCGTCGACCTGCGCGGCATCGTCACCGACCTGTGCGTGATGGATTTCGGCGGGCCCGACCACGCGATCCGCGTGCGCTCGCTGCATCCCGGCGTGAGCTTCGACGAAGTGCAGGACGCGACCGGCTTTCCGCTGCTCGCGCATCCGGAACTCGGCACGACGGCCGCGCCGAACGTGGAAGACCTGCGCATCGTGCGTGCGCTCGATCCTCACAACCTGCGCGCGACGATCGTGCGCAACAATCCGGCGCCGCGCCGCGCATGAGGTCCGACATGGAAGCGACCCAGGTGACGCTCGGCGACGGTGTCGTCGGCTACGCGGTCGACGGCGGCATCGCGACGATCACGATGAACCGTCCCGAGTATCACAACGCGCAGAACTCGAAGATGACGTATGCGCTCGACGCGGCATTCCGGCGCGCGGCGCACGACGACGCGGTGAAGGCGATCGTGCTCGCCGGCGCCGGCAAGCATTTCTCGGCAGGTCACGACATCGGCACGCCGGGCCGCGACATCCACGAGTCGTTCGACCGCGCGTCGCTGTGGTACGACCACGCGGACAAGGAAGGCGGCGAATTCCTCTACGCGCGCGAACAGGAGGTGTACCTCGGGATGTGCCGGCGCTGGCGCGACCTGCCGAAACCGACCATCGCGATGGTGCACGGCGCGTGCATCGCGGGCGGGTTGATGCTCGCGTGGGTGTGCGACCTGATCGTCGCGTCGGAGGATGCATTCTTCGCGGATCCGGTCGTGCGGATGGGGATTCCCGGCGTCGAGTACTTCGCGCATGCATACGAGCTGAACCCGCGCATCGCGAAGGAATTCCTGTTCCTCGGCGAGCGGATGCCGGCCGAGCGCGCGTACCAGATGGGGATGGTCAACCGCGTGGTGCCGCGCGAGCGGCTGCGCGACGCAACCTACGCGATCGCCGCGAAGATCGCGACGATGCCGCGCCTCGGCCTCACGCTGACCAAGCAGGCGCTGAACCACGTGGAGGAACTGCAGGGCAAGCGCGCGGCGATGGACGCGGCGTTCGCATGGCATCACTTCGCGCATGCGCACAACGAGCTCGTCAGCGGCGACCGCCTCGGCGGCTACGACGCACGCAAGATGGCCACCTCGCAGCGCAAGCCGGAGCCGCCGGGCGACGAAGGGCAGGCCGACGCCGCGCCGGCCGCCGTCAACGGAGCCGCCGCATGAGCCCGCCGCTTCATGGCCCGCTGCATACGCCGCTGTGCGACCTGCTCGGCTGCCGCTACCCGATCGTGCAGACCGCGATGGGTTGGGTGGCCGACGCACGGCTCGTCGCGGCGACCGCCAACGCGGGCGGCTTCGGCTTCCTGGCCGGCGCGACGCTCGAACCCGAGCAGGTCGAGGCCGAGATCCTGAAGGTGAAGTCGCTGACCGACCAGCCGTTCGGCATCAACTTCCACATGTTCCAGAAGAACGCCGCCCAGGTGGTCGATCTCGCGATCGCGCACCGGCTGCGGGCGGTCAGCTACGGCCGCGGGCCGGACGCGAAGACGATTCGCCGCTTCAAGGACGCCGGCATCGTCTGCATGCCGACCATCGGCGCGCCGAAGCATGCGGCGAAGGCAGTCGAGCTCGGCGCGGACATCGTGACGGTGCAGGGCGCGGAAGGCGGCGGCCACACGGGCTCGGTGCCGACCACGCTGCTGCTGCCGAAGGTGCTGGACGCGGTGCGGGTGCCGGTCGTCGCGGCCGGCGGCTTCTTCGACGGGCGCGGGCTGGCTGCGGCGCTCGCATATGGCGCGGCCGGCATCGCGATGGGCACGCGCTTCCTGATGAGCGCCGAATCGCCGGTGCCGCGCGCGACGCTCGACCGCTACGTCGCGGTTGGCGACCCGGCGCGGATCCGCGTGTCGGACGCGCTCGACGGGCTGCCGCAACGGATGATCGACAACCCGTATCTGCTGAAGCTCGAACGCTTCGGCCCGCTGCGCCGCACGCTGTTCTCGCTGAAGACGGCCGAAGCGTGGCGCCGCCAGAACGGGCTGCGCACGACCGACATGCTGGGCCTCGCGATCAAGGCGCTGCGCTCGCACGACTACACGGCGAGCCAGACGCTGATGGCGGCGAACGCGCCATTCCTGATCCAGCGCGCGATCGTCGACGGTCGTCCCGACGAAGGCGTGCTGCCGAGCGGCCAGGCGGCCGCGATGATCGGCGCGATCGAATCGTGCGACGCGCTGATCGCGCGGATCGTCGCGGAAGCCGGCGAGCGGCTGGACGCGCTGGCCGCGTTGCGCGCAGCGTCAGTGGCAGCGGCGCAGGCTGCGTGAAAAACATCACAGGGAGGCTTAGATGACAACACCCCATCAACCGGGCGGCGCGACGCCGTTCCGGATCGAGCGCGCCGACGGCATCGCCGAACTGGTGATCGCCCATCCGCCCGTGAACGCGCTCGATGCGCAGGGCTGGCATGCGCTCGCGCGTGCGCTCGACGCGCTCGGCGAGGACGACGACGTGCGCGTGATCGTCGTGCGCGGCGAGGGCCGCGGCTTCTGCGCGGGCGTCGACATCAAGGAGCTGGCCGCGCATCCGGGGCGGATCGTGTCGGTCAACGCGGGCAACTACGAGACGTTCCGCGCGGTGCACCGCAACCCGAAACCGGTGATCGCGGCCGTGCACGGGTTCGTGCTCGGCGGCGGCATCGGCATCTGCGGTGCGGCGGACATCGTCGTCGCGGCCGATTGCGCGCGCTTCGGCGTGCCCGAGATCGATCGCGGCGCGATGGGCGGCGGCGCGCACCTGCAGCGGCTGTTCGGCGTGCAGAAGGTGCGCGCGATGTACTTCACCGGCGAGATGATCGACGCGGCCGAGGCGTACCGGCTCGGCGCCGTCGAGCAGGTCGTCGCGCGCGACGCACTGCGCGACGCGGCGCTCGCGATCGCCGGCAAGATCGCGGCGAAGAGCCCGGCGATGGTGCGGCTCGCGAAGGAGGCGCTGAACGGTGTCGAGGACGGCGATCTCGAGGACAAATACCGCTGGGAGCAGGGCTTCACCCTGCAGGCGTACATGACGAACGACTCGATGGAAGCGCGCGCCGCGTTCGTCGAGAAGCGCGACGCGCGGTTCGACACGCAATTCGACGCACGGGCCGCGGAGGCACGCGCATGAACCTGACCTACACGCCGCAACAGCAGGCATTCCGCGCGGAAATCCGCGAATGGCTCGCCGCACACGTGCCGCGCGAGCGGCTGCCGAGCTTCGACACCGAGGAAGGCTTCGCCGCGCACCGCGAATGGGAGCGCACGCTGCACTCGGGCCGCTGGAGCATGGTCACATGGCCGCGCGAACTCGGCGGGCGCGGTTGCGACCTGATCGAGTGGCTGATCTTCGAGGAAGAGTATTGGCGTGCCGACGCACCAATGCGCGTGAACCAGAACGGCATCTTCCTGCTCGGCCCGACCCTGATGGATTTCGGCACCGACGCGCAGAAGGCACGCTTTCTGCCCGCGATGGCCGCGGGCGAGCACGTGTGGGCGCAGGGCTGGTCGGAGCCGAACGCGGGCTCGGACATGGCCGCGATCCGCACGACGGCGATCCGCATCGGCGACGACTACGTGCTCAACGGCCAGAAGATCTGGTCGACCCGCGCGGTGTGGGCCGACTGGCTGTTCGGGCTGTTCCGCAGCGATCCCGAATCGTCGCGTCACCACGGACTCACGTTCCTGATGGTGCCGCTGTCGACGCCGGGCATCACGGTGCGGCCGATCCGCCAGCTGAACGGGCAGACGGGCTTCGCGGAAATCTTCTTCGACGACGTGCGCGTGCCGGTCGCGAACCGCCTCGCGGCCGAAGGCGCGGGCTGGCAGGTCGCGATGGCGACGGCCGGCTTCGAGCGCGGGCTGATGCTGCGTTCGCCCGCGCGGTTCCAGCGCACCGCGCAGGCGCTGCGCGACCTGTATCTCGCGCACCGCGACAGCGCGGACCGCGACCCGACGCTGCGCGAACGCGTGGTGCAGGCCTGGATGGATGCGCAGGCGTACGCGCTGTCGACCTATGCGACCGCGAGCCGGCTGCTGAAGGGCGGCCACATCGGCGCGGAATCGAGCACCAACAAGGTGTTCTGGTCGGAGCTCGATCTGCGGATGCACCAGACCGCGCTCGACATTCTCGGCGCGCACGGCGAGGTCGTTCCGCGGACGGCCGCGCAGCACGCGGCGCTCGGTCACTGGCTCGACGGCTTCCTGTTCGCGCAGGCCGGCCCGATCTACGCGGGCACCAACGAGATCCAGCGCAACATCGTCGCCGAACGGATGCTCGGCATGCCGCGCGCGTGAGCGCGCCGGCGACTCCTCACTGAACGGACATCGTATGGATTTCGTATTCGATGAAGACCAGGAAGCGCTCGCGGACAGCGTGAAGCGCCTGCTGATGACCGAGATGACCCCGGAGCTGATCCGCGAGCTGTGGGCCACGCCGACCGGCCGCTCCGACGCGCTGTGGTCGCTGTTCGCGTCGCAGGGGCTGACCGCGGTGTCGGTGCCCGAAGCGTACGGCGGTCTCGGCCTGACCGAAGCGGAATGGGCGTTGCTCGCACAGACCTACGGCTATTTCGGCAGCCCGGAGCCGCTGCTCGACACGGCGCTCGTGGCGGCCGGCGTGCTCGCGCGGCTGCCCGCCAGCGGCTGGCGCGACGCGCTGCTGCGCGACATCGCCGAAGGGCGTGCGCGTGTCGCGCTCGTGCATCCGGTGAACCCGTATGCGGCCGACGTGCACGTCGCGCAAACCCTGTTGTGCGAACACCGCGGCGAGCTGCACCGCGTCGATCCCGCGCAGTGCGCATGGCGTGCGGTCGACAGCGTCGACCCGTCGCGGCGCCTGTTCACGCTCGACTGGGAGCCGTCGGCGGCCACGTGCATCGCGAGCGCGGATGAAGCCGCGCCGCTGCTGAACCGCGCGCTCGACCACGGCGCGTTCGCGGTCGCCGCGCAACTGCTCGGCCTCACGCAGCGCGTGCTCGACGTCGCGATCGACTACAGCGCGCAGCGCAAGCAGTTCGGCAAGGCGATCGGTTCGTACCAGGCGCTCAAGCACCTGCTCGCCGACGTCGCGATCCGCTACGAGTTCGCGCGGCCGGTGCTCGCTCGCGCCGCGCGAGCGATCGCCGACGATCATCCGCAGCGCGCGGTGCTCGTGTCGCACGCGAAGCTCGCGGCGACCGCCGCCGCGCAACTGGCCGCGCGTCAAACGATGCAGGTGCACGGCGCGATCGGCTACACGTGGGAGCTCGACCTGCAGATCTTCATGAAGCGGATCTGGGCGCTCTCCGGCAGCTGGGGCGACAGCGCGTTCCACAAGGCCCGCGTGGCCGACGCGCTGCTCGGCGACGCGTTGCCGATCGGCCCCGCGCAGACCTTCGATTTCGAGGACACCCACTGATGAAACAAGCCTATATCGTCGACGCGCTGCGCACGCCGACCGGCCGCCGCAAGGGCGGGCTCGCGCACGTGCATGCGGCGGACCTCGGCGGCTTCGTGCTGAAGACGCTCGTCGAGCGCAACGCGATCCCGGCCGACGAATACGACGACGTGGTGTTCGGCTGCGTCGACACGATCGGCCCGCTCGCCGGCAACATCGCACGCACCTGCTGGCTCGCGGCCGGGCTGCCGCTGCGGGTGCCGGGCGTGACCGTCGACCGCCAGTGCGGCTCGTCGCAGCAGGCCGTGCACTTCGCCGCGCAGGCGGTGATGAGCGGCGTGCAGGACGTCGTCGTCGCGGGCGGCGTGCAGACGATGACGCAGATCCCGATCTCGTCCGCGATGACGAGCGCCGCGCCGCTCGGCTTCACCGATCCGTTCTCCGGCAGCAGCGGCTGGCGCGCGCGCTTCGGCGATGCGCCGGTGTCGCAGTTCGTCGCCGCGCAGCGCATCGCCGATCACTGGAATCTGTCGCGCGATGCGATGGAGCGCTATGCGCTGGAAAGCCACCGCCGCGCGCTCGCCGCGATCGAGGCAGGCCATTTCAAGCGGGAAATCGTGCCGCTCGAAGGCGTGCTCCACGACGAGACGCCGCGCCCCGACACGTCGCTGGAAAAAATGGCGACGCTCGAACCGCTGACGCCGGGCGGCTCGCTGACGGCCGCCGTCGCGAGCCAGACCTGCGATGCGGCCGCGGCGCTCCTGATCGTGTCGGAGGATGCGCTGAAGCGCTACGGCCTCACGCCGCGCGCGCGGATCCATCACCTGAGCGTGCTCGGCGACGATCCGCTGTGGATGCTCACCGCACCGATTCCGGCGACCCAGGCCGCGTTGGCGAAGAGCGGGCTCGACTGGTCGCGGATCGACGTCGTCGAGATGAACGAGGCGTTCGCGTCGGTCGCGCAGGCCTGGCTGGCCGACACGCGCTTCCCGCACGAAAAGACCAACCCGAACGGCGGCGGGATCGCGCTCGGCCATCCGCTCGGCGCGACCGGCGCACGGCTGATGACGACGCTGCTGCACGAACTCGAGCGCACCGGCGGCCGCTACGGGCTGCAGACGATGTGCGAAGGCGGCGGTCTCGCGAACGTCACGATCATCGAGCGCCTGTGAGCGCGTCACTTTCACGACTCACGATCTCACGATCCAGGAGGCACAAGCATGGGAATCTGTAACGGACGCACCGTCATCATCACCGGGGCGGGCGGCGGGCTCGGCCGCGAGTACGCGCTCGCGTTTGCGGCCGAAGGCGCGGCGGTCGTCGTCAACGACATCCGGCGCGACGCCGCGCAGGCCGTGTGCGACGAGATTTCGCGACACGGCGGCCGCGCGCTCGCGAATGCGGACGACATCACGCAGGTCGACACCGCGCAGCGGATCGTCGACGCCGCGCGCGACGCGTTCGGCGACGTGCACGTGCTGGTCAACAACGCGGGCATCTGCCGCGACAAGATGTTCACCAGCATGTCCGAAACCGACTGGGACGACGTGATGCGCGTGCATCTGCGCGGCCACTTCTGCCTGTCGAGCGTGCTGGCGCGCGCGTGGCGCGACGCCGCGAAGGCCGGTAATCCGGTCGACGCGCGGATCGTCAATACGAGCTCCGGCGCCGGGCTGCAAGGGTCGATCGGCCAGTCGAACTACGGCGTCGCGAAGGCCGGGATCGCGGCGCTCACGCTGATGCAGGCGGCCGAGCTGCAGCGCTACGGCGTGCGCGTGAACGCGCTCGCGCCGGCCGCGCGCACGTCGATGACCGAAGGCGTGTTCGCCGACATGATGAAGAAGCCCGCGGACGGCGGCTTCGACTATTTCGATCCGGCCAACGTCGCGCCGCTCGTCGTGTGGCTCGGCAGCGCGCTGTCCGCCGACGTGACGGGCCAGGTGTTCGAGGTCGCGGGCGGGATGATCGCGGTCGCCGAAGGCTGGCGCACCGGCCCGAGCGTCGATCGCGGCGCGCGCTGGGTGCCGGCCGAGATCGGCGCGGCGGTCGCGCGGCTGCTCGCCGATGCGCGCCCCGCGCAGCGCGTGCACGGGAGCTGAGCGATGGATCTGGCGCTCACCGACGAACAGGCGATGATCCGCGCCGCGGCGGCCGACGTGCTCGCCGCGCGCAGCGCGTCCGCCGACGTGCGCCGCGTGATGGAGCAGTCGGCCGGCCGCGACGACGCGCTGTGGAGTGCGCTCGCGGGCGAGCTCGGCTGGAACGCGCTCGCGCTGCCTGAAGCGGCCGGCGGAATGGGGCTCGGCGCGGTCGAACAGACGCTGCTGATGGAGCAGCTCGGCCGGCGCGTCGCATGCGTGCCGTATTTCTCGACCGCATGCCTCGCGGCGACCGCGCTGGCCGGCTGCGACACGCCACTGGCGACCGGCTGGCTCGCGAAGATCGCCGAGGGCGCGTGCAGCGCGACGCTGGCGCTGCCGTTCGACTGGCCGTTCGGCGAGCCCAGTGGCGCGCGGGGCGGCCGGCCATACGGCGGGCCGGACGCCAACGCATGCGGCGCGTCTTTCGGCGACTCGTTCGACGAACCGGTCAGTGCTCGACCGCTTCCGTTCATCGCGGAAGAAACCGCGGCGGGCTTCGCGTTGTCCGGCGTCGCAGCACACGTGCTCGACGGCGCGCGCGCCAACCTGCTGCTGGTTCCGGCGCGGATCGCGAACGAAGGGCGGTCGGTCGGCTTGTTCGCGATCGACATGACCGTGGGCGCCGCCGGCGCTGCGGTGACGCCGCTCGACACGCTCGACGCGACGCGGCCGCTCGCGCGCGTGACGCTCGACGACATCCGCGTGAGCCGTGACGCGCTGCTGGCCGGCCGCGACGCCGCCCAGGTGCTTGAACGTACCGCATGGTTCGCGGCGCTCGCGCTGGCCGCCGAACAACTCGGCGGCGCACAGCAATGCCTCGACCTGACCGTCGACTACACGAGCCAGCGCGTGCAGTTCGGCCGCGCGATCGCGTCGTTCCAGGCCGTCAAGCACCGTTGCGCACAGATGATGGTGCTGATCGAATCGGCGCGCTCGGCCGTGCTCGGCGCCGCGCATGCGTGGGATGCGGAGGACGGTACCGCACCGGGCGCCGCGCTGCGCGCCGATATCGCGGCCGCGAAGGCCGCCGCGAACGACGCGGCTGCATTCTGTGCACAGGAAGCGATCCAGCTGCACGGCGGCGTTGGCTTCACGTGGGAATACGACCCGCATCTCTATTTCAAGCGCGCGCAGGCGTCGGGCGCGCAGTTCGGCACGACGCCGCAACTGCTCGAATGGATCGCACGCCATGCGATCGACGGCGGCGCGGCGCACCGTGACGACGCGCCCGCAGCCGCGGTTGCGCCGGTTGCGGCGGCGGCCCGCCCGTCGGCCGCGCGCGCAGGAGCACTTCAATGAACAGCGACACGCACGAACAGCAATTGCGGCACGAAGTCGCCGACTGGGTGCAGTCGCACCTGGCCGGCGAGTTCGCATGCCTGAAATACCGCGGCGGCCCCGGCGACGAGGAGGCGTTTCCCGAACTGCGCAAGGCGTGGGAGCGGGAACTGGCGCAGGGCGGCTGGACCGGCCTCGGCTGGCCGACCGACGCGGGCGGCCGCGGCTTCACGGTGGCCGACCAGGTGATCTTCCACGAGGAATACGCGCGCGCCGGCGGCCCCGGCCGGATGGGCCATATCGGCGAAGGGCTGCTTGGGCCGACGCTCGTCTCGTGCGGCACCGACGACCAGCGCGCACGTTTTCTGCCGGGGATTCTCGCCGGCACGCAGTTCTGGTGCCAGGGCTACTCGGAACCGGGCGCCGGTTCCGATCTCGCGAACGTGCGCACGCGCGCCGAACCGGATGCGGACGGCACGTGGCGTGTGGTCGGCCAGAAAGTGTGGACGTCGCTCGCGCACGATTCCGACTGGATCTTCGTGCTCGCCCGCACCGATCCGGCATCGAAGGGCAACAAGGGGCTGTCGTTCCTGCTGATGCCGCTCGACCAGCCGGGTATCGAGATCCGGCCGATCCGGCAGCTCAACGGCGGCGCCGAATTCAACGAAGTGTTCTTCGACGGCGCGCGCGCGGCAGCACGCGACCTCGTCGGCGCGCCGGGCGACGGCTGGCGGATCGCGATGACGCTGCTCGGTTTCGAGCGGGGGATGTCGACGCTCGGCCAGCAGATGCAGTTCGTCCGCGAGCTCGAATGGGTGATCGACGCCGCGCGCGAATCGGGCGCCGATCGCGACCCGGTGCTGCGCCAGCGGATCGGCCGCGCGTGGGCCGGGCTGCGCGTGATGCGCTACAACGCGCTGCGGATGCTGTCGGGCGCGGACGACGCGAACGGCGGCGCCGCCGCACCGCTGCGCCGCGACGCGCTGATCTACAAGTACTACTGGTCGAACTGGCACCGCGACCTCGGCCAGCTCGCGATGGATGCGCTCGGGCCTCGCGCGAACGTGATCGATCCGGCCGACGAAAGGCTCACCCATCTGCAGCGCGTATTCCTGTTCTCCCGTGCGGACACGATCTACGCCGGCACCAACGAAATCCAGCTGAACATCATGGCCGAGCGCGGGCTCGGCATGCCAAGGGAACCACGAGCATGACCGAACTCCAGATCCAGAAAGCGCCGGCCTACGTGCCGGGTCACCAGTTGCTCGCCGGAAAATCGGTGCTGATTACGGCCGCCGCCGGCGCGGGCATCGGCTTCGCGGCCGCGCGCCGCTGCGCGGAGGAAGGCTGCCGCGCGCTGTTCGTCTCCGACATCCACGAGAAGCGCCTCGAACAGGCCGTGCAGACGCTGCGCGCCGAAACCGGGCTGCAGCAGATCCACGGACGCCTGTGCAACGTCGCGGTCGAGGACGACGTGCAGGCACTCGTCGCGGACGCCCAGGACACCCTCGACGGCGTCGACGTCCTGATCAACAACGCCGGGCTCGGCGGGGCGAAACGCATCGTCGAAATGGACGATGCCGAATGGTCGCGGGTGATCGACATTAGCCTGACCGGGACGTTCCGGATGACGCGCGCGATGCTGCCGCACATGCAGGCCCGCGGCCGCGGCGCGATCATCAACAACGCATCGGTGCTCGGCTGGCGTGCGCAGGCGGAACAGGCGCACTACGCGGCGGCGAAGGCGGGCGTGATGGCGCTCACGCGCTGCGCGGCGCTCGAGGCGTCGCCGTATGGCGTGCGCATCAACGCGGTCGCGCCGAGCATCGCGATGCACGATTTTCTGAAGAAGTCGGCCCCGGCCGACTTGCTGAATCAACTGGCGTCGCGCGAAGCCTTCGGGCGCGCCGCCGAAGTCTGGGAGGTCGCGAACGTGATGGTGTTCCTTGCAAGCGATTACGCGTCGTACATGACGGGCGAAGTGCTGTCGGTCAGCAGCCAGCACGCATGATGGACACGACCCTCGATTCCGCGCGCGCGACGCCCCGCGTATTCGCGCATCCCGGCGAACTCGCGGCGGCCGTCGGCGACACGCTCGGCGCGAGCGCGTGGCTCGCGATCGACCAGCGCCGCATCGACGGCTTCGCCGATGCAACGGGCGATCACCAGTGGGTGCACGTCGACCCGGTGCGCGCGAAGGACGGCCCGTTCGGCGCGTGCATCGCGCACGGCTACCTGACGCTGTCGCTCGTCAACCATTTCCTGCCGCAGATCGTGCGGATCGACGGCGCGCGGCTCGGCGTCAACTACGGCTGCGACAGGATCCGCTTCCCGGCGCCGGTGAAGGTCGGCGCGCGCGTGCGCGGCGTCGGCGAGCTGCTGCGCGTCGAGCCGCTCGACGGCGGCGTGCAGGCGTGGATCCGCGTGACCGTCGAGATCGAGGGCGAAGCCAAGCCCGGTTGTGTGGCCGACACGATCAGCCGTTACTACTTCTAGATTCAGAGAGCCAGACACATGGAAGACGCAGTCATCGTTTCCGTCGCACGCACGCCGATCGGCAAGGCGTTTCGCGGCATGTTCAACGACACCGAGGCGCCCGCGCTGGGCGGTCACGTCGTGCGCACCGCGCTCGAACGCGCGGGCGTCGCGCCGTCCGACGTCGACGACGTGCTGATCGGTTGCGCCGCGCAGCAGGGCACGCAGGGCTACAACATCGGCCGCCTGTCGGCCGCGGCGGCTGGTCTGCCGGCGTCGGTGCCCGGCATGGCGATCGACCGGATGTGCTCGTCGGGCCTGATGTCGATCGCGAGCGCCGCGCGCAGCATTGGCGCGGGCGACGCACGAATCGTCGTCGCGGGCGGCGTCGAGTCGATCTCGCTCACGCAGAACAAGCACAAGAACGGCTACCGCGCGCGTTCGCAGGCCGTGCTCGACCACCAGCCGGCCGCGTACATGGCGATGATGGAAACCGCCGAGATCGTGTCGCGCCGCTACGGGATCTCGCGCGCGGCGCAGGACGAATTCGCGCTGCAGAGCCACCAGCGCACGGCCGATGCGCAGGCGGCCGGCCGCTTCGACGCGGAAATCGCGCCGCTCGACGTGCGGCGCGCGCTGTTCGACAAGGAAGGCAACCCTGCCGGCCACGAGGACGTGCGCGCGGCGCGCGACGAAGGCGTGCGTGCCGATACGACGGCCGAACGGCTCGCGGGGCTCAAGCCGTCGTGGAGCGGCGGCAAGGCCGTCGAACAGGGCGAGTTCGTGACGGCCGGCAACGCGTCGCAGCTGTCGGACGGCGCGGCGGCCGTCGTCGTGATGTCGCGTGCCGAAGCGCTGCGCCGCGGGCTGGTGCCGCTCGGCACGTTCCGCGGCCTCGCGGTGGCCGGCTGCGAGCCGGACGAGATGGGCATCGGCCCGGTGTTCGCGATCCCGAAGCTGCTGGCGCGCTTCGGGATGACCGTGCGCGACGTCGGGTTGTGGGAGCTGAACGAGGCGTTCGCGTGCCAGGCGCTGTATTGCCGCGACACGCTGGGCATCCCCGACGAGCGGCTGAACGTCGACGGCGGCGCGATCGCGCTCGGCCATCCGTTCGGGATGTCGGGCACGCGGATGACGATGCACGCACTGCTCGAAGGCGCGCGCCGCGGCGTGCGGCATGCGGTCGTGACGATGTGCATCGGCGGCGGGATGGGCGCCGCCGCGCTGTTCGAAGTCGGCGCATAGCGGCACGCGGATTGGCCGTGCGTCGAGCGCGACCATCCGTTCAGGACCATGCGAGGCCGCGGCAACGACCGACGGCCCGCGGACTTGCAGGCGACGGTGGTGGGCGCTTCGGTGCGAACCGCCGCCGCACGCAGACACAGGAGACAAGCGATGAAACGAACTTTGCCAGGACTCGCGATGTCGGCGCTCGTGCTCGGGGCCGCGCTGTTCGCGTTTTCGCCGCGCCCGCTGCCGGCGTTTCCGCTCACCGAGATTCATGCCGATCGCCTGCAGATCAACGGGCTCGCCCGCGCCGGCACGCGCATCGTCGCGGTCGGCGAGCGCGGCGTGATCCTGTCGAGCGACGATGCGGGCCGCCACTGGCGCAGGGCGTCGATCACGCCCGAGCGCGGCTCGACGCTCACGCAGGTGAGCTTCGTCACGCCGACGCTCGGGATCGCGGTCGGCCACGACGGCCGGATCGTGCGCAGCGATGACGCCGGTGTGCACTGGCGCGAGGTCCGCCTGGACTCGACGCATTCCGATCCGCTGCTGTCCGTGTGGGGGAGCGCCGGCGGCCCGCTGTTCGTGGCCGGCAGTTTCGGCCAGTTGCTGCGCTCGGACGATGCGGGGCTCACGTGGCAGCCGCTGAAGACGCCGGCGGGCGACCGCCACCTGAACGCGATCGTCGGCGACGGCCACGGCAGCCTGCTGATCGCGGGCGAGAGCGGCACGCTGCTGCGCTCGACCGACAACGGCGCGACCTGGGACAAGCTGCCGTCGCCGTACCAAGGCTCGCTGTTCGGCGCGCTGATGCTCGCGAACGGCGACTGGGTCGCGTACGGGATGCGCGGCAACGTGCTGCGCAGCACCGATCGCGGCGCGACCTGGACGCACGTCGACAGCCATGTGCCGGTGTCGTACTTCGGCGCGACCCAGCTTGCCGACGGCGAACTCGTGCTGGTCGGCCAGGGCGGCGCGATCGTCGCGTCGCGCGACGGCGGCCTGACCTTCGACGTGCGCAAGCTCGGCGGCGTGCAGAGCCTCGCGGCCGTGCTCGACATGGGCCGCGGCGCACTGCTGCTCGGCGGCGAAGCCGGCGTCGCGCCGCTTGCCGCGTCGCCGTCCTGACGCGCGGCGGCGGGGGCATCTTCCGCCGCCCGCATCCGTTCGCCGCGCCGCGGCGCGCCGACCCCCATCGTCCGCATCGTCCGTCCCGTCCGTTCCGACACGAGAAATCCATGAACGACCTGTCACGTCCCACTGAAGCCGTTCCCGCGTCGCGCCTTGCCGCGTTCGTCGAGCGCTGCGCCGACACGATCATCCGGCGGCGCCGGCTGCTGATGCTGCTGTGCGTCGCGGCGACGCTCGCGCTCGGCCTGTCCGCGACGCGCGTGAAGCTCGATCCGGGCTTCAACAAGATGATCCCGATGCAGCACCCGTACATGCAGGTGTTCGAGCGCTACGCCGGCGCGTTCCCCGGCGCGAACACGATCCTGGTCAGCCTGCGCTGGAAGGGAGACGGCGACATCTACAACCAGACCTTCATGGACGCGCTGCGCCGCGCGACCGACGACGTGTTCTTCATTCCCGGCGTGAACCGCTCGCGCGTGTTCTCGCTGTTCACGCCGAACGTTCACTACACCGAGGTGACTGAAGCCGGTTTTCGTGGCGACGTGGTCGTGCCTGGCCAGTTCTCGAGCGCGAACCCGGACGATCTCGCGAAGGTGCGCCGCAACGTCGCGCGCTCCGGGCAGATCGGCCGGCTCGTCGGCAACGACCTGAAGTCGGCGCTGATCCGCGCGGAGCTGCGCGAGACCGATCCGGCCACCGGCAAGCGGCTCGACTACAGCGCGGTCGCGCGTCAGCTCGAGGAAATCCGCGCGCGCTATGCGAAGCAGGGCATCGACGTGAACATCATCGGCTTCGCGAAGCTGGTGGGCGACGTCGAGGCGGGAATCGCCGGCGTGATGGCGTTTTTCGCGCTGGCGTTCCTCGTGACGGCCGCGCTGCTGTTCGCCTACACGCGCTCGCTGAAGACGACCGTGCTCGCGCTGATCGTCGCGCTGCTGCCGGTCGTCTGGCTGCTCGGCGCGCTGCCGGTGCTCGGGCTCGGCATCGACCCGATGTCGATCCTCGTGCCGTTCCTGATCTTCTCGATCGGCGTGTCGCACGCGGTGCAGATGACCAATGCGTGGAAGCAGGCGCTGGTGCGCGGCGCGTCGTCGGCCGAGGCCGCGCGCGACGCGTTCCGCAAGCTGTTCGTGCCGGGCACGGTCGCGCTGCTGACCAACGCGCTCGGCTTCATGGTGATCATGCGGATCAGGATCGACATCGTGCGCGAGCTCGGCATCACCGCGTGCCTCGGCGTGCTGCTGATGATCGTCACCAACAAGGTGTTCCTGCCGATCCTGCTGTCGTACACGCGCCTCGAACGCGGCACGCTGGCCCGTGCGCAGCGCACGGCGGCGGCCGGCGGCAGCCCGCTGTGGTCGCGCTTCGCGCTGTTCGCGCGCCCGGTGCCGGCGCTCGGCGTGTTCGCCGTGGCGCTCGCGCTGCTCGCGTACGGCGCGCTCGAATCGCGCAAGCTGGAGATCGGCGACATCGGCACCGGCGCGCCGGAGCTGCGCGCGAACTCGCGCTACAACGTCGACAACGCGGCGATCACGCACCAGTACAACATCGGCGTCGACGTGCTGTCGGTGATCGTCGAGACGACCGGCTTCGACGACGCGTGCCTGCATTACCCCGTGATGAGCGCGATCGAGCGGTTCGAGATGAACATGCGCGGCGTGGCCGGCGTGCAGTCGGTGACGAGCGTTGCGTCGCAGGGCAAGGTGTTCATCGCCGCGTTCAACGAAGGCAACCCGCGCTGGGCTGCGCTGCCGCGCTCCAGCGACGGGCTCACGCAGGGTTCCAACGCGTTCGACCCCGACAACGGGATGAACACGGCGAACTGCAAGGCGATCCAGGTGCTGATCTACACGAAGAACCACGAAGGCACGACCATCGCGCACATCGTCGACGAGATCAAGCGCTACGCGGCCGACCACCCGACGCCGAACGTCGCGTTCCGGCTCGCGGGCGGCAACGTCGGCGTGATGGCCGCGACCAACGAGGCGGTCGGCGACGCGGAGATCGCGATGCTGCTGTCGATCTTCGGGGCGATCGCGCTGCTCTGCGCGGTCACGTTCCGCTCGTGGCGCGCGGTGCTGTGCATCGTCGTGCCGCTCACGCTGGTGTCGATCCTGTGCAACGCGGTGATGGCGCGGCTCGGCATCGGGCTGAAGGTCGCGACGCTGCCGGTGATCACGCTCGGCGTCGGGGTCGGCGTCGACTACGGGATCTACCTGTACGAACGCCTGCAGCACGATCTCCGCCACGGTGCGACGTTGCCCGACGCGTTCGCCGATGCGATGCGCCAGCGCGGCACCGCGGCGCTGTTCACGGCCGTCACGATGTTCATCGGTGTCGGCACGTGGGCGTTCTCCGCGCTGAAGTTCCAGGTCGACATGGGCGTGCTGCTCGCGTTCATGTTCCTCGTGAACCTGTTCGGCGCGGTGTTCCTGCTGCCCGCGCTGGCCGCATGGCTCGGCGTCGAGCGCGCCGAGCGCCGCGTGTCGCGCGAGCCGCAGCCGGCGTCGCCGCAGGCCGCGCCGACAGCCGCGCTCGAGCCGACACGCACGCTCGAATCCGGCAATCCGGTGCGCTGAGCGACCCAACCTCCACCCAACCCCCATTACCCCGGTGCGCGGCGGGCCGCCGCGCGTTCCCCACAGAGGAGTCAACCCACATGTCCGCACGCCCTTACAAGATCGAAGCCCAGCCGCTCGCGCAGCGCTATGCGCGCGGCTGGCACTGCCTCGGGCTCGCCCGCGACTACAAGGACGGCAAGCCGCACACGCTGAACATCTTCGGCCGCAAGCTCGCCGCGTTCGCCGATTCGACCGGCAGGATCAACGTCGTCGACGCATACTGCCCGCACATGGGCGCCGACCTGAGCCTTGGCACGGTGGAAGGCGACAACCTCGTCTGCCCGTTCCACGGCTGGGCGTGGAGCGGGGAAGGGCAGTGCGCGTCGATCCCGTACTGCAAGCGGATCCCGCCGAAGGCGCGCATCGGCGCGTGGCCGACCTGCGAGGAGAACAACCTGCTGTTCGTGTGGAACGACCCGGAAGGCAACGCGCCGCCGCTGGAAGTGGCGATTCCGCGCCTGGACGTGTGCTTCTCCGACGAATGGTCGGACTGGGTCGTCGACAAGATGATCATCCAGGCCAACTGCCGCGAACTGGTCGACAACATCTCGGATGTTGCGCACTTCGCGACCGTGCACCACGCGCCGATCGACTATTTCGCGAACCTGTTCGAGGATCACAAGGCGACGCAGTTGATGGTCGGGCGCAGCGAGAAGCTCGGCGGCGACAGCCTGACCGCGCTGTCGACGTATTTCGGGCCGGCCGTGCACATCACGCAGATGACGGGGCAGAGCAACGGGCAGCCGATCCATTCGGTGCTGCTGAACTGCCACGTGCCGATCGACATGAACAGCTTCGAGCTGCGCTACGGCGTGATCGTGAAGAAGGTGGCCGGGCTCAGCGACGAGCAGAACATGGAGATCGCGAACGCGTACGTGAAGGAAGCGCAGCGCGCGTTCTACGAGGACGTCGACATCTGGCACAGCAAGACGCGCATCGACAACCCGCTGCTGTGCGAAGGCGACGGGCCGCTGTACCAGATGCGCGACTGGTATTCGCAGTTCTACCTGGACGCGGCCGACGTGCGGCCGTCGAGCGTCGCGCGCAAGGCGTTCGAGATGACGATCCGCGATGGCGGGACGCCGCCGGCACTGCATCACGTGTTCGAACCGCGGTAACGGCGTCGCGCCGCAAAAAAGGGGAGGGAATCGTTACCCCCTCCCGATTGCCGCCGAGGCCCGCCAGGCAAGGCGGACACGCTGTCGCGCGCCTGCGTCGCATCGAAAAGGGCTTGACGGATCGGCCGGTACCGCGTAGTGTCCGAGACCGAAGTCTTCAAGAAGTTCGATTGCTCATCATTGGCCGCACAGCGCATTGTGCGGCAGTCGTTGGTCTCTCCCTCTTTGATTCTTTCTGTGCCCGTTGCGGGCGCTGTTCTCAATCGTATTAAGGAAGTATTTGTGGATACCGGTACCGTCAAGTGGTTCAACGA
>Ga0068855_100002218_pt1 | contig 24042 bp, 20 predicted proteins | sample KBSCornC52_FD_66592 | JGI IMG/M metagenome (GOLD analysis project Ga0068855, IMG submission 66592) | Corn rhizosphere microbial communities from Kellogg Biological Station, Michigan, USA - KBS Corn C5-2 | ecosystem: Host-associated > Plants > Roots > Rhizosphere > Soil ...
ACGATGGCGCGCACGAATTGATCGTACGGCATGTTGTCGCGGAAACATTCGCGCAGCCATTGATCGAGGAGGTAGGTGCTCTTGATTCCCACGCGGTCGGAATTCGGCCTCAGCAGATCCGCCCATTTGTTCGCCCAGTAATCCGCGTAGAAAGGATTCGAGAGCAGGCGATCGATGAGCTTGTCGCGTTTGTCGGGCGCGGTGTCTTCCAGGAACGCGCGGGCCTCTTCGGTGGTCGGCAACGCGCCGATGGTATCCAGCGAGGCGCGGCGCAGAAATTCGGCATCGCTGCACGGTTCCGAGGGGAATAACCCGAGGCGCTTGAATTGCGCGTAGGCGAGTTTATCGATGAAGTTGTTCACCGGCAGGCTGGCGTACTGGCTCTCCGGCAGGAGGTGATCCGCGGCCACTTCGATTTGTGAATCGCCGACCAGCCCCATGAAGCGCGCCACGACCACGCCCTGGCCACTCATCTTGCCGATCGTGACCGCGCCATCGTCGGTCACGCGGGCGATGTCCTTGTCATTCGAGGAAAAGCCGGCTAGCGCAGTGACGTCGCGAGTCGAGCCATCGGAGTAGAGCGCCTTCACGTGCAACTGCTGCGCGTCGCCCTTGTGATAGAGATGCGTGGCCGGTTCCACGGCGAGACGCTGCAGCGTCGGCTCGCCCTCGGCGCGGAAGGCCATGCCGCTGCGAATCCATTGTTCGATGGTGTGATAAGCGCTGGAATCTTTGGTGAATCGTTCGCCACCTTCGTGCGGAATGGTGTCGGTCGCCTTGAGCAGCAGCAGGCTCTCGCCGGGCGCGGCGGGAAAGATGCGACGTCCGCGCGAATCCTGCGTCACGTTGCGATAATCCGCCTTGGGATCGAAGGAGAAGACGGTCAGCTTGAAACCGTTCTGACCATCGGGTTTGGCGTGGCAGGAGCCGGCGTTGCATCCTGCCTTACTGAGGACGGGCAGGACGTCACGAACGAAACTGAGGGGGACGTTCGCTGGGGCGGGGGAATCGGTGGAGGGCGCATTGACCGCGAGCTTTTGCGCGAGCTTGCCGTCTTTGCCATAGGCAAAGAGCTGCCCGTCGTGCGCCCCGGCGAAAATGCGTTCGCCATTCGGGGTCGTCGCTACGCAATGCAGCAGGGTTTCCGCCGCGGGATATTTCTGCTCTTTGGCCAGGACTTCCGTGCTCGTCGCGCCGGCGTTCGCTTTGAGTTCGGTGAAGCGTTCCACCGAGCCATCCGCGGTCACGGCCACGAGGGCGGGAATGCTCGGCGCCCAAGCCACGCCATCGACCGGCGTGGTGTGCGTGCCGAGCGACATGAGGCGCTCGTGCGTTTTCACGTCCCAGACTTTGAGCTGGAAATCCGCGCCACCGGAGGCGAGTTGCGTGTCATCGGCATTGAAGGCGAGCGAGAGCACCTGTGCGGTGTGGCCTTCGAGTTTCGCGAGTTCCTGGTGTGTCTCGAGGTTCCAGAGTTTCACCAGCTTGTCACCGCCGGCGGTGGCGAGGAGTTTGCCGTCCTTGCTCACCGCGAGATCGAAGATCGTATCGGAGTGCGCATTCCACGAAGCGGTGATCTTGCCCGTGGCGACCTCCGCGATCCGCACGGTGCCGAGTTCATCGGCCCGGCCATCGGCGATGACGAGTTGGTCGCCGTTGGGGAGAAAGCGCAGCGCGGCGATGCGATCGGTGAGTCCGTCCGTGATCTCGCGCTCTTTGCTCAGCGATTCGACATTCCAAATCACGACGCGACGAAACGCGCCGGTGGCCAGATGTTTGCCATCCGCGCTCCAGGCGATGGCTTGCACCGGATCGGGCTGCGCATTGGCGCGCGAAACGACATCGAGCTTCGTGCCGGAAACATCGTAGAGCACCACGTCGCCGCCGCAGCCGACCGCGAGGCGGGTGGAATCCGGCGACAAGGCCAGGGCGAGAATGGGATGATACGAGGCGGGCGGCGCCGCCACAGTGACCGCGCGTGGCGTGGAAGGCTGGCGCACGAGCGCAGCAGCATCCCACTTCGCGCCATCGCGAATCCATTGTTTCAGGAGATCGATCTGCGGCGCGGAGAGTTGTTTCTTCGGCGGCATGTGCGGATCGGCCTCCGCCGCGAGCGCATCGAGCAGGGCGCTTTTGTCTGGTGCTTTGAGGTCGAGCGTCGGGCCGTTATCGCCACCTTTGAGCAGCGAATCGCGCGAGGTCATTACCAGGCCCCCTTTTTTCTTCTGATCGTTGTGACAGGAGAAACAGTTGCTCTTGAGCAAACGCATGGCATCCGGGGTGACGGTATCAGCGGCGACGACCGGCTGGACGAGAGTCGCCAGCAGAGTGAAAGCGATGATGGCGAGGAAAGACAGAGTGGCAGCGGCATCCTGCCGCTGGCGGGAGAGGAACAGCGGCAGGATGCCGCTGCCACATTGCGCGTCGCCGCGCTGTCGCACGGAGGGACGCGCTCCCGCGCGTCCGTGATCACAGACCCTCGTTCCCAAGCTCCAGCTTGGGAACGCACTTGTCGGCGAAGCTCCAGCTTCGAATGACGCGTGGCACGAAGCTGGAGCTTCGCCGACAAGTGCGTTCCCCAGTTGGAGCTTGGGAATGAGGGGGACGAGCGGAAACGTGTGTTGGTAGCAGCCCGGAGGGCTGATGGACCGTAGCCGGGGGGAAGCGAGCTTGCGAGCGTCACCCCCGGACATCTGTCCTTCTGCGACCCACCCCGGCAGGGATGGAGGAAATTCCTGGCTGCGAGAGATTCCGGCACCGCCTTCGGGGTGCATTTCGGTTTTTAAATGAAATCCGGGGGTATCGCTCGCAAGCTCGCTCAACCCCCGGCTGCGGTCCGGCAGCCCTCCGGGCTGAGAAAAGTAAGAAGCGCGGGAGCGCGTCCCTCCGAGGAATGTCTTCATAGCCGCGCGTAAATGGGTTTGCCGTCGAGCCAGGTCTTCAGCACTTGAATGTCGCGAATCTCATCCACCGGACAAGTGAGGATATCGCGATCGAGCACGATAAAATCGCCCCGCTTGCCAGGTTCGAGCGAGCCGACATTTTGTTCGTTGAAAATCAGGTAGGCGTTGTTGCGCGTGTAGAAGCGGATGGCTTCTTCGCGGGTCAGCGCTTCCTCGGGGTGCAACTGGCCCTCGTACCACTTGGCCTTGCGGGTGATGGCTGTGCCCATGCCGAGGAACGGATTGTAAGGATTGACGGAGCGCAGCGAACCGATCTTCTGCATGTGATCGGAACCGCCGCCGACGATCACTCCCGCGGCGAAGAGGCTGTGCAACGGCTGGAACCAACGGAGTCGCTCATTGCCAAATTGCGTGGAGAGCGTGCGGGTATCGAGATAGAGCCACGCCGGTTGGATGTCCATGACCACGCCGAGACGTGCCGCCTGGTCGATCGCCGCGCGGCTTTGAAAATTGGCGTGTGTCACACAGGGACGCGTTTGCCGAATCGGCATCTCGTGCGACACCGTTTCGTAGGCATCGAGCAGCGTTTGCACCGCGCCGTCGCCGACGGAATGGGCGGTGAATTGGAGTCCATTTTCGACTGCGGTGCGCACCATCGGAACGAGCCGTTCCGGCGGGATGAAAAGCACGCCGCGGTAGTTCGGATCGGTAATCGAATAGATTTTGCTCAAGCCCCACGGCTTTTGCATGTAGGCGCTGCCGGTGAGCATGCCGCCATCGAGATAGACCTTCGTGCCGATGATGCGGACCGGGCCGGTCTTGTCCTTGAAGAGTGGATGAGCGGCGACGGCGCGAATGCGTTTCTTCACGTCCTCGATGGGGCCAATGGAATTGACGCCGTAGGAAATGCCGATGCGTAGATGTAGATCGCCACGATCGCGCAGCGCGGTGTAGAGGCTGACCGCGCTCGCGCTGGAATCGCGATCGATGATGCTGGTCAGCCCGACCGAGTTGTAATCGTGGAACAACTCGGCGAGACGCTTCAGGCGATCGGCCTGCGAAGGCACGGTGTCGACGGGTTTCACCCGTACGAAGCGGGTGGCGTTGCGGAGGATGCCAGTCGGCTCGCCGGTTTTCGGATCCATCTCGGCGAAGCCCGCGCCGCCGTCGGTGATTTTGAAATTGCGATCGATGCCGCTGAGCGAAAGGGCGAGGGAATTGAGCGAAGCATCCGGGCCCGTGCGATAGAGCACGGGGTTCTTCGGCGCGACCTGGTCGAGTTCCGCGCGTGTCGGGTAACGCTGCTCGCGCAGGCGGGTGATGAAGACCTGGCTGAGGACGATCCATTCACCCTCGGGAAGCGCCTGGGCGCGGGCCTTCACATAATCGAGCACTTCCTGGATGGTCTCGAAATCCGGGATGGGATTTTCGAACTCGGTCATCGAGGCCCCGGTCGGGTGCATGTGCGAATCGATAAGACCGGGCAGGACGGTCTTGCCGTCGAGATCGATCACGCGGGTGTGATCGTCCTTCGTCGCAAGGATGTCGGCGTCTTTGCCGAGGGCGAGGATTTTGCCATCGCGGAGTGCCATGGCTTCCTGGATGGAAAAGTGGTCGTCGACGGAGACGATCTTGCCGTGGTGGACGATGAGGTCGGGCGTCTCCGCGGCCTGGGTGAAGAGGGTCGCGGTAGCGAGTGCGCAGGCTAGCCACGTCGCATTCAACCAGATCCTCGTTCCCAAGCTCCAGCTTGGGAATGCCAATGTCTGCGAAGCTCCAGCTTCGAATGACGCGTGGCACGAAGCTGGAGCTTCGCTGACAAGTGCGTTTCCAAGCTGGAGCTTGGGAACGAGGAAAATTGCGCTGGGCGAGGCGTTTCGCGGCAGCGTCTTGGAGTGCAGCGATGCTCCGCCGCTTTTCGAGGACCGGCTCCCAAAGCGGCGGAGCACCGCCGCACTCCAAGAACGCAAGCGTCCGTGGCCCGCGCATTCGAATTCGAGCTTGGGAACAAAAGAGGAGAGAATGGAGCGACGGATTTTCATTTCGTCGGAAGCCAATCGAGGCTGAGGCGGCGGATGCGCAGACGGTTGAGGCCGCCGACTTTGTCGTCGCCCGCGCAGTAAGCGAGAAGCACGGCGTCATCGACGAAATACATGGCGGTGTAGCAGTACCAGCCGTTCAGATCTTCCTCGATGAGCCTGGCCCGGGGCCAGGTCTGGCCGTTGTCGGTGGAAATGGCGGCGACGAGCGGCGCGCGGCGCTTGGCCGGGAAGGGGAAGCGGCCGGAGTGGTCGTTGTAGATGGCGAGCAGGTTGGGGGAATTGGGCAGTCGCTTGATGCTCGCGGGTGAGGTGGGCGATTTCAGTTCCGTCGGCGTGGGTGCGGTCCAGTCCTTGCCGCGGTCGGCCGAGCTGAAGCCGTATTGCATGCCCTGGTCGGTACGCGCCCAACTGAAGAGTTTGCCGTCGGCGAGCTCGACGACGCCGGGTTCCTGCAGGCCGCTGTTGCTGTTCACCGGAATGCCCCACCAGTTCCACGATTGCTGCCAGGTCTGGCCTTCGTCATCGGAGTAATACCACAGGTCGATGGCCCGGCCATCGAAGGATTTGGCGCTGTGCGGATCGTCGAGGCGCGAACGATGAAAGGCGATGGGCGCGACGAGGCGTCCGCTGGAGAGTTGCACGACGCGATCGTTGTTGAGCACGAAATAGCCCGGCGCGGCCACGACGAGTTTCGGCTCTGACCACGTCACGGCTTCGTCGGTGGAGAAGCGGACATAGGGCCGTGCATCGAGCCAGCTATTTTTGAGGATATAGAAGAAGGCGAGCTTGCCACTGGCGAGGCGCAGCAGCGTGACGCTCATCACGTTGTTGCCCGCCGTGTTTTCGAGCACGACCTCCGGCGCGCTCCATGTTCGTCCCCCATCGTCCGAATGCATGGCGGCGATGCGCGCGGCGCTGCCATCTTCGGCTCCCCCGTAGAATTGGGAGTAGTAGAAGAGGATGCGGCCGGACTTGAGGCGGACGAAGGAACCTTCGGAGTTACGAGGGTGCTCCTTCGTCGGCTCGAGGTTGAGGACGACCTGGTTTTCCTCGGCGCGCGACAGAGGAGCGACCGCGAGGAGGCCGAGCAACAGCGTGGCCAGCAGCGTTTGGGGGAAACGAGTCACGAATAGGGCCGTGCTCGTGCGTTACGCGAGCAGCTCTTTGACGACGCGCGCCTCCTGGCCGTCGACGAGCGAGGCGTTGGTGCCGTTGCGCTTGTAGACGAGCTTCTGGTAGTCGAGGCCGAAGTTGTGCAGCAGCGTGGCGTGCCAATCGTAATGATGGACGATGTCCTTCACCGCGTGATGGCTCCATTCATCGGTCTCGCCGTGGACGTAGCCGCCCTTGAAACCGCCGCCGGCGACCCAATGGGTGAAGCCGAAAGTGTTGTGATCGCGGCCCCACTTGTCGCGTCCGGCGTCGTTCTGCAATACCGGCAGGCGACCCATTTCGCCGCCCCATTGCACGACCGTGCTGTCGAGCAAGCCGCGTTGCTTGAGGTCGGTGACGAGCGCGGCGCTGGGTTGATCGACGGCGGCGCAATTCTTCGGCAGCGCCGAGATGAGTGCACTGTGCTGGTCCCAGCTCTGGCCGGAATTCAAGACCTGCACGTAACGCACCCCGCGTTCGATGAGCCGGCGGGCGATGATGCAGCGCGTCGCGTAATCCTTGGTCTCGGTTTTGTCGACGCCGTAGAGCTTCTTGATGTAGTCGGGTTCGCTGGAGATATCGAGCGCCTCCTTGGCCGCAGTCTGCATGCGCGCGGCGAGTTCGTAGCTGGCAATGCGGGCCTCGAGATCGAGCTCGCCGGGATGCTGGGCGAGGTGTTCTTCGTTGAGCGACTTGAGCAGGTCGAGCTGGCGATCCTGGGGCTTGCCGGCGAATTCGGCCGGCGGGTCGAGGTTGAGAATGTGCGGCTCGGTGGGCCGAATGAGCGTGCCTTGATAGAGCGCGGGCAGCCAGCCATTCGTGAAGTGTTCGCCCTGGAAAGTGGGCAATCCGCCGGGATGCGCGAGCACCATGTAGGCGGGCAGTTCCTTCGTCTCGCTGCCGAGACCGTAGGTGAGCCAGGAGCCGACGGTCGGCCGGCCGGCGCTGATCCGGCCGTTGTTGATGGCGTAGAGGCCCTGCGCGTGATTGCTCACCCCGGACTGCATGGAGCGGATGAGCGTGATGTCGTCGACGACTTCGGAGAGATAGGGGAGCAGTTCGCTCAACTCCATGCCGCACTGGCCGTGTTTCGAAAACTTCCACGGCGAACCGAGGACCTTGGAGGAAGCCTGGGCAAGGTTGTCGTACTTGATCTCGCCGGGAAACTTCTGGCCGTCATACTTTTGCAGCATCGGCTTCGGATCGAAGAGATCCATCTGCGACGGGCCGCCCATCATGAAAAGGCAGATCATTGCCTTGGCCTTCGGCTCGAAATTCGGCGTCTTTGGCAGGAGGTCGTAGTGGATCGGCCCATCGACATTCGGCTTCAGCGGCGCGGCGAGCAGGCCATCCTGTTTCAGCAACCAGGCAAGCGCGAGCGAGCCGAGGCCGAAGCCGTTGGCATGCAGGAAGTGACGGCGGGAGCAGAGGCGATTGGGGAGCATGGCGGGCGGAGGCGGTGGAAAAGGGGTGGGCGGTTAGCGGCGGAAAATTGGATGTTGGATGTTGGGTGTTGAGTGTTGGATGTTCCTGCGCAGCGGTCCTCGGAGGAAACATCCAACATCCAACGTCCAACACCCAACATCCAATGAGGCCTTGGAGAGGGCGCTCGCTTTAGTGGAGATGGACACTGGGGAGGTCATTCGATGTAGAGGAAACGGTTGGAGCTGTAGAGGACCTGGCAGAGGCTGGCGAGGGCTTCGAGTTCCGGGTCGGGCGCGGGAGGCGGCGTGGCTGGCGCGGCGGTCTTTACGGCGGTTGCGCCTTTGAGTTGCGCGGTGTTGGGCGCGGGTGCCGCCGGCGTGGGATGTTCGGTATCGTAGACGCGCAGAGACTCGGTTTGCTCGGCGAGATAGGCGAGGCTGCGCAGCAGGTCGTTTTCCCGCGGAGCGCATCCGTAGAGAATCTCCCAGGCTTTCGTGATCTGCGCGCGGGCATCGCCGGGCACTTCCTTGCGCAGGCGCGTCGCGAGATCATGCGAAGTGCTGAGGACGAAATTGTCGTTCATCAGCAGGAGCGACTGCGGGGCGACTGTGGTGGAACTGCGCGCCTCGCAGTTCGGCGACATCGTCGGCTCGTCAAAGGTATCGAGCACGGTGAGCGGCGTTTTGCGGCGCATCTGGATATAGATGGAACGCCGGTCATCTTCCGGCCCGCGGCTCACCACCTTGATGACGTCGCGGTTGGCGTTGAGTTGTTCCTGCCCGACGACGATGCGCCCGCCGGGATCGCGAGCGATGCCGACCGGTTCGCCAAAAGCTTCGCGATTGAGCGTCCCCGCGGTGGCGAGCATTGAATCGCGCAAGGTCTCGGCCTCGAGACGCTGCATCTTGAAGCGGCCGTAGTAGCGATCGTCGGCGTCCACCTTCAGCGAAGCGGGATTTTCGGCCGACTGGCGGTAAGTCGTGCTCAGGACCATAAGCCGCTGCAATTGCTTGAGCTTCCAGCCGCTGTTCATGAACTCGGTGGCCAGCCAGTCAAGCAATTTCGGATGCGTAGGGCGCTCGCCGAGCGCGCCGAATTCGCCGGGAGTATTGACGATGCCGCGGCCGAAGTGGCCGAGCCAGAAACGATTCACGAGCACGCGGGCGACGAGCGGATGCTGGCCGCTGACCAGCCAGTGGGCGTAGGCCAGACGCCGGCCGGTGGAACCGGAGGGGACCTCGGCGGGCTTGAAGGGCGTGACCTGGGGTTCGGCGAGCACGGTGAGGACGCCGGGTTGCACGACTTGCTTCGGTTGATCGTGATCGCCGCGATGGAAAAGGTGCGTCTCGGGGACGTGGCCTTTCACTTCGGTCAGCGTCATGATCATGCCTTCCTTCGGCTTGGTGGCCCGGAGTTTCGTGGCCTCAGCCTGCTTGTCGGTGACCAACTTGTAGACCTTCGGGTCGTAGAGATTGAGCGAGTAGAGTGCGAGAGCCGACGGATACTTTTTGATGAGCGCCTTCTGCTCGGGCGTGCGGTCCTTGGTTGCCGTGGCGCGGGCGGCGCGATACGGCTCGCGATCGGCCTCGGGGAGTTTGACGACTTCCTTCTCGAAAATCTCGTCGAGGAACTTCTTCTCCATCGCCTTGGCCTCGACATCGATGACCTTGGCCTGCTTCTCGATTTCGTCGGCCTTGGCGCGTTCCTCCGGCGTGTAAAGTGAGCACTGGCGTTGTGCCGGGGTGCGCCAGGATTGCCAGTCGAACGCCGGCTCGAAGATGGCGCGCATGCGGTAGTAATCCGTCTGCGGAATGGGATCGAAGCGATGGTCGTGGCACTGCGCGCAGCCGACGGTGAGGCCGAGCAGCGAGGAGGAGACGACCTGCATTTCCTCGGCGATGACCTGGTTGCGCGCGAGCTTGATGTCATCGACGGTGTCGCCCGTGCCGTCGGGCGCCATGCGGAGGAAGGCGGTGGCGACCAGTTCGTCGCGCTTCTTGGGATCGAGGACGGCTTGCTGGTAATCGCCCTGCGTGGCGCCGGCCAATTCGTCGCCGGCGATTTGCTCGACGATGAAATCGCTCCACGGCTTGTCGCCATTGAGTGAGCGGATGACGTAGTCGCGATAGCGCCAGGCATTCGGGCGCGCGGAGTCGGCTTCGGAGAAACCGTTCGAATCCGCATAGCCGGCGATATCGAGCCAGTGGCGCGCCCAGTGTTCGCCGTAGGCGGATGAGGCGAGCAGGCGGTCGACGACTTTTTCATAGGCGTCCGGCGCGGTGTCGGCGACGAAGGCTTCGACTTCAGCGGGGGTCGGCGGGAGACCGGTGAGGTCGAGGGTCACGCGGCGGATGAGCGTGCGCTTGTCGGCATCGGGAGCGAAATCGAGTTTCTGCTCGCGCAGCTTGGCGAGGACGAAGGCGTCGATCGGGTTGCGCACGCGGGCGGCGTTTTCGAGCTTCGGCGCCGCCGGGTGGGCGATCGGCTGGAACGACCAGAACTGGCGGTCGTCATCGGTGATATACGGGCCAGGCGGGAGCGTCTCGGGTTCGGCTTTGGCGACTTTGGCACCCTGGGTGATCCAACGTTCGAGGGTGGCCAGTTCGGCAGCAGTGAGCTTCTTGCCTTTCTTCGGCATTTCGCCTTCGCGGACGACGCGGACGATTTCGCTGTCCTCCGGCTTTCCGACGACGAGGACGTGGTCGCCATCCTCGGTCAGCTTGTCCATGAAATGTCGCAGGCGCAGGTCGACGCCGCCTTTCGGCTTTTCCTCTTCGCCGTGGCACTGGACGCAGTGGGCCTTCAGGATGGGGCGGATGTCGTGCTCGAAGGTGAGCGGACGATCATCGGCGCGCAGAAAGGCCGGCGCCGCGAGGGCCACGGCCAGAGTGAATGAAAGTGTAAATGGGGGTCGACGAGTCACGTGGATTCTTCCGCATAACCTCGGAGAAAAGCGGTTCCTTAGAAACGTTAAATGGGAAGGTGGAGTTGGCTGGGATGATGGGATTTGGATCCGCGGTGTGTCAGTGAGGTTTTTTTTCGGATTTTTGCCGGTTTGCTCTTCGCACTGGAAAGGTTTGAGCGCACCGCTTTTTTGTGGTCTCCTCAGGTTCATGCAAAAGGTGAATACCAATGCGATGCCGGACGACGCCTGGTCGTCACCCAAAGGAAAATTCGCCGGGATCAGCAAGGAAGTTTCCGTGGCCCTCGGCCGGAAGCCCCTGTCCATGGATCTGAATGAGCGGCACCCCTTTGATGTGGAGATCCTCCGGCTCAAGCCGGGGATGACGCCTTATCCTTACCACTCGCATGCCGCGCAATGGGAGTTTTACCACGTCATTTCCGGGAAGGGGGCCGTACGGCATCAGGACGGAACCACGCCGATCGAGGCGGGGGACGCCTTTGTTTTCAAACCGGGCGAGCCGCACCAACTCAGCAATAATGGCAGTGAGGATCTGGTGATCTACGTGATCGCGGACAATCCAGTCGGCGAATCCGTGCACTATCCCGATAGCCAGAAGTGGGCGGTCCGTTCGCCGGAACGCCGCCTCCTGCGCTCCGAGCCGCTGGACTACTACGATGGCGAGGAGTGAGGCGTCGGGAAAAATCGGACTGTGGCCATCATGTAAAAGCCTGAGGAATTGATTCTTGATTCGCGGCTTGCAAGCTGCTCTTATCAGCCGCCAATGAGCCGAAGATACGTCGGGAGCGTCCTCCTCTTGTTGGCCTTAACGCTGACCGCCCACGCGGCGAACAGCATTTTGAGCCTGTCCCATTACGACGAACGCACCTCCGATTTCTCGGGGATGCAGCGGGGTGGACTGCAAGCGATCATTCACGAAGCGACCTATCCCGCCTTCGAAGACGACGCCAAGTATGCCTTTCGCCAGACCGAGGCGATGCACGCTGGTTTGCTCTGGGGAGCGTATCACTTCGGCAATGGGACGGATGGGCGCAAACAGGCCGATCATTTCATTAATTTCGTGGGCGCAAAGTGGGTGACGGGTCACAATTCCGCCCAGCCTTCAGGCGTGCTGCTGGTGCTCGATGCCGAGCAGAATACGCATTACCCGGGTGGCAACATGAATGTCGACCAAGCCGTGCGGTTTATCGAACGCGTCCACGAACGGACGGGGCTCTATCCCGGTCTCTATTCCAACGAGAACTGGCTGAAACGGGTCTTCGGTGATCCGTCGATCAGCTCCAGTTCGCGCGAGACTCTGAAGAAATGCTGGTTGTGGATTGCCAACTATCACAAGCAACCCGCATCCACCGCGGTGTGGGATCGTTGGATGCTGTGGCAATACACCGGCGATGGCGTCTGCGGACTGCCACGCCGGAATTATCCCACCAGCTTTCTCGGCATGCGCAAGATCGAGCGAACGATCTTCAGCGGCGACAATACCTCGCTGCGGCGTTTCTGGGCGGAACACGCCTGGATGCCGGAGAAGGAGAAGGAACTCGTCGCCTCGCAGTAGCGTCGTTCGAGAGCTCGTTGGATTGGATCCCGAGGGCGGCCTGCGCATTTCATCTCTGCGGAGTGAGTCAGGTCGCTTGGAAATTTGCGAAGTTCGACTGGCGACAGGCACATTCGCGTGGCCAGACAATTTTCGCTTGTCTGCATGTCTGGTGGTCTATCTCATGCACATTCTTCGTTCGAACATTAGAACTGCTACGCGCGGAGTTCTGTCACCGAATTCTAGGCCCCGCATGCCTGCCGAAAACATCCCGGAAGAAATCGTTCAGTTTATAGCGGTTTACCTTCGATCAGTTGAGCAAATGGAAATCCTTCTGCTGGTTCACGGAAGGGCCGACGTCAAATGGTCTGTGCAGTCAGTCTACGATGTCATCGTCAGTTCAAAGCCCTCCGTCGAGCGGTGGTTGGAAGAATTCGTTCGGCTGCGTTTTTTCCAAAAGACAGCCGATGTCCCGGCGACCTATTTCTTTGAAGGGACAGAGGAGATTACCAGGCAGGTCGCGCAATTAGCCGAACTCTATAAGACCAAGCCGGTCCGCGTTATCGAGGCCATTTTCAAGAGAGATCGTGATCCGGCGCAGAGTTTCGCCGACGCATTCAAAATCAAAAAACAGCCATGATCGCCGCGTTCGTATACATCCTTTGCATTTTAACCTGTCTCGGATGCAGCTTTCTGCTCTGGCGCGCTCACCGCCAAAATCGCTTGCGGCTCCTGCGATGGAGCGCACTTTGTTTTGCGATTCTCGCACTGGCCAACGCTTTGCTCTTCCTCGATTTGAGTATTTTCCCCAAAATCGACCTGCTTCCCTGGCGAAACGCCGTCACTCTGGTCGCTTTACTGGTGCTGCTCTACGGCTTGGTTTTTGAATCGAATTGATATGCTGAACGCATTTCTAGGCGGCGCCGTTTCGATGGGTTTTCTGATCGTCGCGCTCTTCTTTGTCCGCTTCTGGATATCGACTCGTGACCGGCTGTTCCTCTACTTTGCGTCCGCCTTCGGCGTGATGATGGGTGAGCGGGTCATCCGTGAATTGCTGGCGATCAAGAACGAGTGGATCCCCTTGATCTATTTGCTTCGGCTTGCGGCCTTCATTCTGATATTGATCGCGATCGTGGACAAAAATCGCCGTGCTTGACCCGCTATAGCACCCCCGCGCGCCCTTCCTGTTAATACCTGGAGCAATCATTTCCGTTCCGATCCCTGGAGGAACGCGTTATTTCCCCAGATATCCCATCGCCTGCATCCAGTCGGCACAGCGGGCGGGCCATTCATTGATGGGGTGACCGTCCTTGCGCATGCCAAAACCGTGGCCACCCTGGGTGAAGATGTGCAACTCGGCGGGGAGATTCTGTTGCTTGTAGGCGAGGTAAAGCATCGCGGCCTCGATCGGGTTGGTCCGGTCGTCATGGGCGACGAGGAAGAAGGCGGGGGGCGCGTCCTTCGGCACGCTGAAGCCGGGACGGAATTTGGTCTTGTCGTCTTTATCGAGGAAACCGCCGCCGTAGATCATGACGATGAAGTCCGGCCGGGCGTCGGTATCGTATTCCGGTTTTTGCGGATAGGTGCGGTCCGTCCGGTCGAAGGCCTCGTGGCCGGTAAGATTGCCGCCGGCGGAAAAGCCGAGCAGACCGACGCGGGTGATGCCCCATTCACTCGCATGATGACGGAGCAGGCCGATGGCGCGCTGGGCGTCCTGGACCGGCTTTTCGTAGGGTGAGGCTTCCTCGTTCGTCGGAGTGCGATAGGTGAGCAGCGCGGCCGTCACGCCGATGGAGTTGAGCCATTCGCAGACCTGCGTGCCTTCATGTTTGATCGAGAGGAAACGGAAGCCACCACCGGGCGCGACCACCACTGCGGTGCCATTCGGCTTCTCCGGCCGATAGACGGTGATCGTCGGATCGGTGATGTTGGTGACGACGTTTGGATTGGGCTTCTGGCTCGGATCGGCGGGCTTGACCGTGATCTGCCCCGGAACGCCTTCCGGCCAGAGTTTCAGGACGGTGGGCTCGGCGGCAAAGCCAGGCGCAGCGAAGAGCAGAAGAGCGAGGGCGGGGGAGAAAAGTTTCACGCGCCGATGATTGGCGTGGAGCGCGCGGGGGAACAAGGCTGGACTTCGAAGGTCGCCTGCCAAAACGGACGTGGCCGGGTTCGATGAACCCGGCCACGCGAGACTACTTGATGAACCGAACTGAAATCAGGACCGGCTTAAGAGTGCGAATTATCCGCGAGCGCGATCTGCGCTGTCTGCTCGTGACGCTTCTCCAGGCGGGTGTAGGCGCCGATGAAAGGCATATTGACCGGGCGGCTGCTGCGGAAATCGCTGACGAAACCATGGGCGGTGCGGATCTCCACATGGCCGGCACCCGGGCCGCCGTAGACGAGCACGGAGCCGACCGGAGCGCGTTCCGGGTTATGGACGGGCAGGCGGACGAAGCCGAAGCTGTGGACGAGTTCCTCGCCGGCCTGCTTCGCGTAGGTGCTCTGCGGATAGCTGTGCACGCTGCCGGAAGCGACCAGCGCTTCCTTCACATAGCGCCAGCAAAGCATGGTGGAATGCGGACGGGCGCGCTGTTCGGCGATGCTGCCGGCGCGGACCAGGGCGGGATCGATGTCCGTGTCGCGCGTCGCCTCGTGCGGGGCGCGCTCAAAGCTCTCGTGGTGGTAATGCGGGGCCTCGAAGGAGGAAGAAGAATGACCGCCAAACGTACCACCATGGGTGTTCTCCCACGAAGACCAACCGCGCGAAGACACGCCCAGCGAGGACGAAGAGCCCCAGCCGAGCGAGGAGGACATCCAGGGATTTTCGGCGGTGCTCTTGACGCTGCCGACCAGGAGCATCAGGCAACTGGCGACGAGGGTCAGAAGGGCGGTGGAACGATGATGATTGGTGATTCGAGGATTGGTAATGGTCATGGGCAAGGTTGAGAAAAGTCTCAACAGTGCCTAAGCAGCCCGTGTTCTTTACCGGTTAGGGAAGTACTGTATTTTATCTCCGTAGTTTACGAATGTGACTGTACGGCAATAACTTATGTAGTTTGATTGGAGGCATGGGCGGCCAAAAGAATCGCGCGGGACGCTGAATCTCGATGCCACACCTGGTGTGAAATTCTCAATTCCGTGATATTCGTCCGGTGAGTACCTTGTTGCGGCGCCATCCCCAGCGTCGAAAATGGGCAGCGAACCAGGGTTGGGCATCGCGCGATACGATCCGCAGTGAGCATCGCCGACCAGCGAGGAGAAACGTACGCCATCGGTCAGGATGGGTAATTTACAGAGAGAAAATGCGATTTTAGAAAAGAAGCTTGCGCTCTTTTCAGTAAAGTGTTCACATGAACACATGAATCCGCCATTCGTGTTTTTGATTCGTCCGCTCTCACTGGAGAAAGGCTTTGAATTGGAATGTGAGGGAATCATCCGTGATCCGCTGCATGTGCAGCGTTTGATTGAAGCCGTGATTGCCGCCGTCCAGATCGGTCAAGGTTTGGATGCTGAGGTCCGAATCCTCGATCCCGAGGGAAAAACCGTCGAAACCCTGAAGATGGGTGTCGCCCGAGCCACCGAGCTGCAAGCCGCATGAAAACGATTACCGAATACCGGCCGATGATCTTTTCGCTCCTCGCGGAGCAGTCCGAGAAGCACACCCGGCAACATCGCCGGCTCAAAATCGAATTGCTGGCGACGGTGGGTTACGGCGCTGTTGGCTTGTGGCTGAGCTGTGACACGGGCTTTGCGCCCTGGCAGTGGCAGTTCTGGCTCATGTTCGCGCCCCTGTTCCTGGCGGGCGAACTGGCCTGGCGCGCGTGGGCAGCGAGGTAATACGGAGGGATGCGCCGTTTCGGCAAGCTCAAGGCCCCGAGCCTGTCGAGGGGCTCCTGCGCGTTCCCCAACTTTCTTTCGCCAACGGACAAGTGGGAGCGCGTCCCTCCGATGAGCGCACTCCGTGGCGAAAAATCCCAGTGGTGAACCCACAAGGTCTTATGCGACGCTAGCCGTGCTTTGACCCGCATGCCTCGCGTTATCTTCCACGTCGATATGGACGCTTTCTACGCGTCGGTGGAGCAGCGCGATCACCCAGAGTACCGGGGCAAGCCGCTCATCGTCGGTTCGCCGCCGACCCAGCGCGGCGTGGTGTGTGCGGCCAGTTACGAGGCGCGGAAGTTCAAGGTACGCTCGGCTATGCCTTCGCGAACGGCGGGTAAGTTGTGTCCGCAAGGAATCTTTGTCCGTCCGCGGATGGATGTTTACCGGGCAGAGTCCGTTGCGATCATGGAAATCCTGCGCAGCGTAACGTCGGTGATCGAGAAGGTATCGGTGGATGAAGCGTATCTTGATCTTAGCGCGTTATTTCAGGATCACATCGAGCCGGATGCCGCGCTGGAGGCGGCGGTGCCGGTGGCCCAGGAAATCAAGCGCCGGATTGCCCACGAGCGCAGTCTCACGGCGAGTATCGGTGTCGCTTCGAATAAATTCCTGGCCAAGCTGGGCAGCGATTTCCAAAAGCCCGATGGGCTCACGCTCATCCGCGAGAGCGAAAAGGTGGCTTTTCTCAAACCGCTTTCCGTACGGTCCATTCATGGCGTCGGGCCGGTGACCGCCCAGGCGCTGGAGACCCACGGGTTCAAGGTGATCGGCGATCTGCAGGCGGCATCGAGCGATCTCAGCGGGGTGGTCGGTTCGTTTGCCGAGAGCCTGAAGGCGCGGGCGATGGGGGATGATGAGCGACCGGTGGATACCAGCGACGAACGAAAGAGCATCAGCGCGGAGAACACTTTCCTCGAGGACACGGACGATCGGCCGACCCTGCGCGAGGCCTTGAAAGAACTCGCCACCGATGTGGCCCACAGCCTGGCGAAACACGAGTTGGGTGCGCTGACTGTGCAGGTGAAAGTGCGTTACAGCGATTTTACGACCCTGACCCGGCAGGTGCGCCTGGAGGATCCGGTGGTGAGCGCGCGGGAGATCTATCGCCTGGCGCAATTCCTCCTCGCTCGCGACCATTTGGTGAAGAGCCCGCTGCGGCTCATCGGAATAGGGGTGTCGACGCTGGTCCCCCCGACACGGCATCAGTTGTTACTGCCGATTTGAGAACTTCTAATCCTGCCAGGCCACGTTGGGCTTGATGAAGCTTTCGATGATGACGCGCCCGTACTCGTTGTAGACGACCAATGGCGTTTCCGTGCCGGTCATCTCAGCCGCGTAGTCGAGGGCGGCTTTCAGATCGCTAAATTGCCGGCGCCAATTCCGGCCCTCTCGAGTGAGGCTAAAGGAGGAGAGACAGTTCGAATGGAGGAGGAAACGGGAGGTCATATTTTGCAGCGATAAAAGATGATCTATGGAAAATGTGGTTTTTAGATACGTTGTTTCACGTATGTATTCAAGGGTGATTTCTAATATTTTCGATGAGTCGTTACGCGCAGGCCGGCGACCGGCCTCGATTAGCTGGCGTCATGAAGTTTTCTCCGGACCTGGCGTTTCGTGTCTCCAGTTCGCTCGAGCGGCTGGGGTATTGCATCTTTGGCGTGAACGAATTGGACCGCCTTTTCTCCCAAACCAAGGAGAGCCGCGGCCGGCGCCACCTTCTGGACGAGTTTGCCGCCCTTTGCGGAGCGCGGGTGGAGACGACGACGCATTTCAAGTCGGCCCGTTTTACCAAGGCGGTTGCGGCTGGGAGTTGAGATTGCGTCCACGCAATATCGAAAAAAGCATGAATGAGGCCCAAGGCCGCCGAAATGATTTCGGACAAACCCTTAGAGGGTGTCTAAAAAGTAGGAGTGGGTCGCGTGGCGCGGATTTTTGGCTTGGGCAAGGCGCGACGAAGGAGCATACCCGCTGCGGTCTGGGACTGAGGAGCAACGTAGCCCAAGCCAAAAAGCCGCACCACCCGAAGTGCTCTCGCGTGACCCACCCCTACTTTTTAGGCACCCTCTCGCGTGGATTCCGTGAATTCGATCTTTCTGGCTAAGCCGGGGACGGAGCGCGGTTTTATACGGGCAATGAAGCTCTTCCTCGCGGTCGCCCTCGCGGCCATCCTCCCTGCCTCGATCCTTTCCGCTGAAGACAAGCCGGCGGCTCCCGCCGCGTCCGCGGCGCCGGCGCCGGACAAGCCGGTTTTGAAGATCACGCCCGGCCAGGTCATCGTTCCGTTCGACCGCATGCGCCGAATTTGGGGAGAATTGATCAGTCTCGACCTGGCCACGCGCACCGGAAAATTCCGCAACGAGAGCAACGATGAAGTGATGAGTTTCACCGTGATGCCGTATGCCGAGTTGCTCCATCACGCGACTTTCGGTGATCTCCAGGACTTCCGCGTGGGCGAGCGCGCCATTTTCCGTCTGCATGAAAACGAAGCCGGCCAATGGGTGTGGCTGACCTACATTCAGGACGAGATGAATTTTCTGAACGGCCACAAGGAATACTACCATGTGGACCGGATTGATGCCGACAAGGGCGAACTCGAGTGCACGGACGCCAAAGCCGACATGAGCTACGTGCGGGAGAAGGGAATCATCATCAAGACCGACCAGGACACTCACTATTGGAAGCAGGAGCAGCCGGTGAAGTTCGCTGATATCAAGATCGGCGACCAGCTCCGCACTCGGACCCATGGTATTGGCAAAGGCAAAGTGCGCGTCTGCTGGGATGTATTTTTCGATGACGAGAGCCTCTTGAAATTCCAGGCCGAACAGAAAGACGCGGAAGCGAAGCGGCTGCAGGCGGAAGGCTCGCCGGGTTACGTCGACAAACTCGACGGCACCCATGTCGACCTGACCCTTTTCCAGGAAAGCGGTGAGCTGAGCCACAAGCTCAAGCCGGGCATGAAAGTGCGTGTCGCTCCGGCGGGCGTCGATCGCAAGGCGATCGGGATGCCGGCTACGGGTTCGGTCACCACCGCGAAAATGGCGGGCAATCTCGGCAAGGTGTCGATCGCTCTGGACGCGGGCAGTTCGCCGCTCGTCGTCGGCAACGTGGCCCGCCTTTGGGAGGTGCAATAAGAACGCCGGCGAAATCGCATCGCGGCGCCGAAGCGGTGTTTTGACTTTCGCCTGCGGTTCGCCTTCGCTGTGCGCCCCTCTTTTCCCGCCATGACTTCTTCCTCGCTATCTTTGATCCAACGTGCGCTGACGCTCGCCGTCGGCGCCGCGCTTTTCCTGATGTCACAGCCCCCCGGGGTCGCAGCCACGGCCCGCGTTGATCACACCGATGAAAGCATCGCCGCGCTGCACGATCACCAGGATCTCAGCGATGCGGAATACTGGCAGCAAAACGCCACCCCGACGGGCAAGTGCGACGGGGAGAAAGTGGCGAAGATGCTTGTGGAAGTGGCCAAGGTCTTCAAGCCGGTCACGACCACCGAAGAGGCGATCGATGTGCTGTCGCAGCATGGGGTGATCGGCTCACCGGATGCGTGGCGCAAAGGGATCGCGCCTGGTCACACGATGACCGGCGCGAATGTGGCCACGGTCTTGAATCGTTGTGCGGTGCATCTGCCGGTCCCGGCGCCCAACTCGGCGAAAGCCACACCGCTCGAGGCGACACCGCCGGCGCAATTGAAGGATAGTTATGACATCGTCGTCGCCGGCGCCGGGACGGGCGGAGTCGGTGTCGCTGTGCAAGCGGCACGCATGGGCCGCTCCGCGCTGTTGTTGGAAGAGACCGACTGGATTGGCGGACAGATGAATGCCGCGGCGGTGACCTCGATGGACGAAGGCGTGACCTTGGTGCGCGAGCGCGGTCTCTACCGCGAATTGTGCGGCCTGATCGCCGCGCATTACCAACCGCTGGGCATCAACTACATGACCGCTTACTGGAATGGCCACGTGTGCGTGGAGCCGAGCGTGGGCAAGCAGTTGCTCCACGTTTTGCTGGGTGACGCTCGTGGGAAAGGCGTGCTCGACCTGGCTTTGCGCACGCGAGTGACCAAGGTGCTGCGAACCGGCGATACCGTGACCGGCGTGCAGATCGAAAGCACGACGGACACCGGCGCGGTGTCCCACACGGTGACGAGCAAGGTGCTCGTCGATGCCACCGAATGGGGTGACGTGATTCCGCTTACGGGCGCGCGTTATCGCGTCGGCAATTGCACGAACGACGCCATTGACCCGACGCGCCACGTGCAGGACAACACCTGGACGGCGGTGGTGAAGCAGTATCCGCATGGTGTGCCCGATGAACTGCTCATCAAGCAGGCGCCGCCCGGTTATACTCCCGCCGTCGAAGCCGCCTTCCTGCGTTCGTTGGTCAACGGTGACAAGATCGATGTGAAGACGCGTCCGTGGACGTGGGCGACTTTCATCGGCTACCGCGGCATGCCGGACAGTTCCCGGCCCGGAGATTCACCGCCGATCACGCGCACCCACCTCAATTACAACAACGACTACCATTCGACCGTCGCCGAGATCGAGGATCTGAAAGTGCGCCAGGCGACGAATCGCGAGATGCGGCTGAAGACGTTGGACCTGCTCTATTACATTCAACACACGCTGGGGAAGACCGACTGGTCCGTGGCCAATGACGAGGGCTTCGATTCCGCGTACAACCGCGCGGAGATCGATCGCTGGCTGGCCGAGCGGCCGGACCTCGCGCCGTATCGCGCGATTCTCTATCACTTTTCGGTGATGCCTTACACCCGCGAAAGCCGGCGGATCATTGGCCTACACACGCTCTGTGCGCACGAGATTGAGCGGATTCCCGGTCCGCCAGTGCAGTTTGCGCACACCGTGGCGCTCGGCGACTACGCCGTCGATTTGCACGGTTCGATGAAGCCGGAGTATCTCGAGGCGGATCTGGATCATGAGTCCGATATTCCGCACAAGTTCGGCGAGCGCGGCCTAGGGCCCTTTGCCATTCCGTTCGAGTGTTTCATTCCGGAGAAGGTCGATGGCTTTTTGCCCGCGGAAAAAAACTTCTCCCAATCGCGCATGGCCAACGGCGCCACGCGTCTCCAGCCGCACACGCTGCTCATGGGGCAGGCCGTGGGCGCCATTGCCGCGCTGGCCATCCAGCATGGTGTGCAACCGCGCGCGGTCGATCCCGTGGAAGTGCAGAAGGTTTTGCTCGAGGCCGGTGATACGCTGTGCATCGATGGCGCGCCGGGCACGCGTTGGGGCACACCGGAATGGCGTGACGAACAACTCGCGACCTTGCGCAACGGCGCACCTGCCGAGCCGGCGAAGCCGTAGGGTGCGCCTTACTCCATCGACGGCCAGGGCGTCCGGGCGAGGAAAACCCGCATGAGCGTGTAGATCACCGCCACCACGGCGATTTCGCCGAGCAAAAACCAAGGGAACCAACCCATCGCCCAAGTCCAGGTCGCGACCAGCGACAGGCTGATGGACACGAGGATGACGCCGAAGAGATCCAATCCGCGGCGGGCCGACCGTGCCTCTTCACCGGCCTTGGAAAACGGGATGGCCTTGCCGCCGAGGTGCGGCGCGAGGGTGAATACGGGCAGCGCGATCAATCCCGGCAGGAGCAGCGGTAGTTCACTGCTCGTGTGCCGCAGGAAATACACGACGGCGGTGAAGAACAGCATGAGCGGAATGGTGATGAAGCACGTGACCGCCTGCCGTGCGCCTGCGCAAAGAAGGGCGGGGCCGGGAATCGGAGCGGCGCGAAACACGTCGCCGGCCTGCCACTGCTGCGAATATTGCAGCAGGCTGAGGGCGAAGAGGGGAATCATGCCCATGTAGGCGCCGCAGAAGGCCACGCCAAAACCGCCAAACGGATCGGCGGCGCGATGGCTCATCGGCATCATAAACGCGATGGGCATGACGAGCAGCGGAGCCAGGCCGGGGTAGACGCGCAGCTTCACATCGCGATCGCGGACCAGATAACTGGCAACGAGCACGAAGGCCGTGCGCCGCACCGGATTGCGCAGCCACCACGAGAGCAGTGGGGAATGCACCAGGGAGTCCAGCCAACGGCGACTGGTGAGTTGCGAAGCCGGCACGTTCGAGGTGGTCTCACCCAGCAGTTGCATGCCCGTCTCGTAGTGGCGCGCCATGCGACCGAGCGCGAGCCACGCCACGAGCGCGGTCAAGGCGATGCCGATCACGGCCAGCGTCGCGGCACGGACTCCGCCGTTGCCGGTGATGGCGTCATCGAGGCCGGCGAACCAAGTGGGCGGCAGCAAATCGAACCACCAGGGATGAGCGTTAATGCTGCCCGAACGGAATGTCGCGCGTCCGATCACGCGCGGAACGAGTTGGCCGGCGACGACCGTTCCCACGGCGACCAGCACCTGCACGGTAGTCATGATGCCTTCCAATTTTTCGCGGCCAAAGCTGCGCAGGACCAACTCGTAAGCCAGCACCACCCCACTGGCGCAGAAGACGGCCTCGAGCACCGTGGACAAGGCGTGGGCCAGCGGATAAAGCGCGTTGCCATTGGGGGCCAGCGTACCGGCGACCATGCCGGCCAGGTTGAAGGCGCCGGCGATCCAGAGGGAGACTTGCAGAAGAATGGTGAGCTTGGCGCGGAGCAGCGCCTGCGGAGTCACTGGCCGGTGCAGCAGGATGTCCGCTTCTTCCTTGTTGAAGAGGATTTCTCCCGACGATGCGGCGATGAACATCCCGCAGAAGAGCAGCGTCATCCCATGCAAATAGATCGAGATTTCGAAGACCGGACGCTGGACGAAAGCGAGCGCGAAGCAACCGAAGCATCCATAGGCCAGCAGGGTGAGCAGGAGTTTGGAAGCCACTGAGCGCGGCATGTTGTTCCGCCGCAACCCGCGCGAACTGCGTCCGCGCAGGAAGAGCGTGAGGAACAACCGGCGCAGCGCGCGATCCGGCGAAACGGCCGTCGCTGGGGACGCATCCGCCGTCATGGCCGAAAGGTCCGGGCGAAATCCTCGGCGCGGCGCTCGAGTTCGGTGCCGCCGGTGAGCCGGGTGAACAAGCGCTCAAGCGTGCCCGCACCACTCTCGGCGACCAGCGTCTCGGGCTTGCCGTCGAGCAGGAGCCTGCCCTTGTCGATGATCAGCACGCGATCGCACACCCGCTCCACCACGTCGAGAATGTGCGAGCTGTAGACGATGGTTTTGCCCTCGCGCGCCAGCGTCTGGATCAGCGCTTTGAATCCCACGGCGGCGTTGGCATCGAGGCCGTCGAGCGGCTCATCGAAGAAAACCACGGGGGGATTGTGCAGCAGTGCAGAGGTGATGACCACCTTGCGCCGCATCCCTTTGGAATACGCGCCGAGCAGTTTGTCCGTGAGGGTGGAAAAGCTGAGGTCGAAAAAGGCGATGAATTGTTCGATGCGCGCCCGGGCCGCCGCTTCGGGAATGGCATAGAGGGCGGCCACCATCTCGAGGTATTCGAGTCCCGTGAGGGATTCAAAAACGGCGCCCGATTCCGGCACGAAACCGACGTGCCGCTTCACCTCCAGCGTTTCGCGTTGGAGATCGTGGCCGCAGATCGTCGCGGTGCCGCTGGTCGGCGCGAGCATGCCGGTGAGCATCTTGAGCGTGGTCGATTTTCCCGCGCCGTTTGGGCCGAGGAACCCGACGATTTGCCCGGCGGGAATCTCGAAAGTAATGCCGTCCACCGCGACCTGCTCGCCGAAACGCTTCGTCAGTTGCTGCACCGAAATCATACGAACCTCTATGTGCCCTCGCTGAAGACCTTTGGCGACGAAAATTCCTGTGCCCCCCCTCTTTGGAGATCGAACTTCCGCGCTTTCGTTTTGAAGGGCGGCGCTGCTGTGCTGTTTTTGAGAACGGGCGAGCCATTTTAGCCGGCGATATGGCCGCCCGAAAACCGGTTCTCAACTTATGCGCCGCAGCGCTAACTCGGCAATGGCAATGGCAGGTCGCTGAAGTCGAGCTGGTCTTCGTTGCGATGTGACGGCGGGGTCGCCCGGGTGCGCTGGCGGAAGCTCCGTTCATTGCGCATTTCCGTAGGAGCAGCGCGGGCCACCGGGGGCGCGGGCTTGAGCTTCTCATTGGCGATGTAACCCGTGACGCCATTATCGGTGACCACTTTCGAATAGCCCGGTTCGCGCTTGAGCATCGTCACCTGAGCCCCTTGCGGTAGCTGAAAATCG
>Ga0068855_100002219_pt1 | contig 24032 bp, 20 predicted proteins | sample KBSCornC52_FD_66592 | JGI IMG/M metagenome (GOLD analysis project Ga0068855, IMG submission 66592) | Corn rhizosphere microbial communities from Kellogg Biological Station, Michigan, USA - KBS Corn C5-2 | ecosystem: Host-associated > Plants > Roots > Rhizosphere > Soil ...
GTAATGAGGTTGCGGATGGCACATGTCGACGAGCGAATCGAGGTCCCAGTAGGGATCGAAGGGCTGGCCGCCGCACGAGAGATAGGCTTGCAGAAACTGCTCCGCGGCGTCCGCGCCATACATGCCTGCGAGATTCGTGCGGCAGTGGGCGACATCGACCGACGCGGGCCCGCGGCAGGCATTGATCCAATCCACGACGCCCGAGATGGCGCCGTCCCTCCAGAGCACGTTCATCGGGTGGTAGTCGCGATGAATGAAGACCGGGTCGAACGCGGGCTCGTCGGCTTTCACGCGCTCAATCGCGATCTCCCACAATCGCGGATACCGCGACCATTCGGGCGATTCCGCGATCGTCTTGTCCGACCAGCTCCGGAAGGACCACGCAAAGTCCTCCGCGCGGCGCCGATGTATCGTGGCCAGCTCCCGCGCGAGGGTTGATATCCAGCCATCGAAGTCGTCCGGGCGCAAGTCTATTGCGCCCCCGACAAACGACATCAGCACAACCGGCGCGCCGAATCCCACGTTCTCCGAGGTGAAACCGATGAGATCCGGCGCGGCCAGGCCCGCGCGGCATGCTTCCATCAAGGCCGCCGCCTCATGGTCCGCGAGATCCGGCTCATCCGCCAGCCATTTGTAATTGTCGAGAACGCGGAGAACGAACCGCCGCTCGCCCGAAGTTCCCTCCTGCCTTACCAGGAAGATCGACGATGACGAAGAGCCCTTCATGCGCGTGATTTCGAGCGGCTGTCGTCCACCGCCAATCGTGCGTCGAATCCACTCCACTGCTTCCGTTGTAAAGCCCATCCGATGGTCATCCTTCAGGCTGCGCCGACTCAAAGGCTGGCCCGCCTGATTTGCACACAGGCGGGCCAGGTCATGCAATGCGGCGTGCCTACTGTACGGCGGGAAGCTGGAACCCGCCTGACTGGTAGCTTGTATCCGCGCCGCGCACGACAAACGCGTGGAACTCGGCCAGGCTGCTGAAGAGCTGGTAGTTGCCCTGAATCGTCGTTGGCAGTGGATTGACCCCGGGGGTCTGCACCGCGGGGAGAAGGAGGCTAATCAGGACGGCGATGATGCCGCGTTCGCTCATGCCGAGCATCGCAATGGGAGCGGCCGTATTTCCGCTTCGCTGGACCGCCGGCAGCCCGATGGTTCCCTGAATTCCGAACGTCACGTCGAATTGGGTGGCATTGTCCTCCATCTCGAGATTGCCGAGGAAACCGGAGGTGGCATGCTGACCGACAGCAGCGTCGCCAGCCAGTATCGAGCGGAGGTCGGCCATGATGCAGCCGCCGCCGGGGCGATCGGCCACGTCGTAGCTGCCGCTGTAGAATCCGGTAACATCCGGCGGACCCGCGTTCATCCAGCCTGCACCGCCGAAACGATCCAGCACGGCGATGATGCCCCCGTCGAGCAGGTTGCCCAGGAGGCTGAAGACTTCGTACTGGAACGACGCGACACGCACCGAGCCGTCGCCGAACGCGCGAGTCTTGCCGTGCATGACAAGGATGAGAGCGCCATCCTGGCTAACACCGAAGACGTTTATCACGTTCCCCAGCAGGGCGGCGTTACGCTCGGGGCTCGGCTGGACCGAGCCGTCGCAGAAGAAGAGGCGCGACCCGCCCTCGATTCCCGGGGTCTGGACCGCCGGGAGCAGGGCAACGGCGCGGAAGAGGCCGCGCACCTGTGCTGTGATCTCCAGGTCCGCCTGGCCCTGTACGGCCGGAAGCAGGCTGCTCTGGCCGAAGCCTGCCCAGAATCCTGTTACGGTGGGCCAGATGGCGATGGCCCTCGCGGGGGCCGCGGCGATACCGATCGACACCATTACCAACATCGCGGGGACGAGTCGCAACACCGTCACAGCATTCGGTCTTCGGCTAATCATGGTGCTTCTCCTAAGAATCGCGGATTGACGGAAAAACGGAATTACGCAGCCGTCCGCCCTCTGCATGAGCGAACCGGCCATTCTGTTGCCAACGCACGCGACCAGCCATTGCGAGCGCGTTGGCGCAGGCGTTCGCCGCAATTCAGCCAAACCCTTCTTTCAGCTCACGGATCTTTTACGGTCGTTGCACAACGGCGGCGGCTCTGTTATAATGCCGCATCCCCCGTGCTGAAGAGACCGACCGGACACCTGTGTCGATGGAGACCCCGCCGTGAGCCCGATTCCCGAATCCAGTAACCGCCCAACGAACCGGAAGGGCGCGCTGATATCGATAGCCATCTGCGGCGCGCTGATCGCATGGTCCGCCAGCCGCTTCACCCACGAGCACTTCAACGCCGTGGCCCTGCTCGTCACTGCGTTGAGCGTCTACTACCTTGCCGGCCGTTTCTATAGCGCGTTCGTGGCCGGGCGGATTCTGAAGCTGGACGACGCGAATGTCACGCCGGCGCACCGGCTGCGCGACGATCGCGACTATATGCCGTTCCGCCGCTGGACCCTCTTCGGGATGCACTTCGCGTGGATCGCCGGGCCGGGACCGCTCATCGGCCCCACGCTGGCGGCGCAATTCGGATTCCTGCCGGGCTTCCTCTGGATCGTCGTCGGCGCGGTGCTCATCGGGTGCGTCCAGGACATGGTAATCCTCGTCTTCTCCACGCGGCGGGACGGCATGAGCCTGGCCCGGATGATACGGAGCGAGATCAACCCGTTCGCCGGGTTCATCGCCTCCCTCGCCGTCCTCTTCATCCTGGAGATCCTGCTCGGCGTTCTCGCGCTCTTCGTGGTGAATGCGCTGAAGGGGAGCCCGTGGGGAACGTTCACCATCTTCTCGTCCATCCCTATCGCCGTGTTCGTCGGCTACTACATGACCCGAATCCGGCCCGGCCATGAGGGGCAGGCGACGGCCATCGGCGTGGCCCTCCTGATTCTCGCTACCGCGGTGGGCGTCTACGTGCCGGACATTCCCTTCCTGAACGCCATCTTCAACCGGTCCGATTCGCAGCTCGCCATCGCCATCGTCGTCTATGGATTCTGCGGGTCCGCCCTGCCCGCCTGGATGCTGCTGGCGCCGCGCGACAACATCTCCACCTATCTGAAGATCGGCACGGTGGCGCTGCTCGCGGTTGGAATCCTCTTCGCGCAGCCGGCGGTGCATATGCCGGCCGTGACGCCCTTCGTCAATGGCACGGGGCCGATATTCGGCGGAGGGGTGTTCCCCTTCTGCTTCATCGTCATCGCGTGCGGGGCGATCTCCGGATTCCACTCCCTCATCTCCAGCGGCACGACGCCGCGATTCGTGGACCGCGAGACCGACATGCGGGTGGTCGGCTACGGCGCGATGCTCACCGAGAGCTTCGTCGGCGTGATGGCGCTCATCGCCGCCGTGACGCTCGTTCCCGGCGTCTACCTGGCCATGAACGTCCCCGCTCCGAAGGGCGCGAACAGGGACGGGTCGCTGCCTCCGGCGGTCGCACGGCAGGTAACGCAGAAGATCTCCGGCTACGGCCCGACCTTCGCCATCTCGCCCGCCGAGATGGACGCGTGGGCGTCGAAGGTGAAGGAGAAGTCGCTCTACGGGCGCTCCGGCGGCGGGCCGTCGCTGGCCGTCGGGATGGCGCAGATATTCGCGGGGCCGTTCCGGTCTTTCGGCGGCGGGCTGGTCGCGTTCTGGTACCACTTCGCCATCATGTTCGAGGCCGTCTTCATCCTCACCGTGCTCGATTCCGGCACCCGCGTCATCCGGTTCGTTATTCACGAGCTGATGCCGGCCAGGGGAGGAGAGGGGGGGAGGGGGAGTGTGGGGAGTGTGGGAAGGAGGGCGGCGCCGGTTTGGATGACGAGCCTGCTGGCGGTGGCGGGATGGGGGCTGATCCTTTCGTGGGGAATCGTGGACCGCGAGGGCGGGACGAAGGCGCTCATTAAAATGTTCGGGACGGCGAACCAGCTTCTCGCGGTCATTGCACTGACGCTCGCCACCGTGATCATGCTGAAGAAGCATCGGAAGTACGTATGGGTGACCGCCCTGCCGATGGTGGTCGTCGGCGTGATTACGCTCACCGCCAGCTTCCAGACCATCTTTTCGGCCGATCCGCGCGTGGGAGCGCTCGCGGCGGCGCAGGCAGCGAACGCCACAGCCGCCGTGGTCAAGAACTCCTATATCACGGCGGGCCTTACCGGCGTGCTGATCCTGTTCGTGCTGACGATTCTCGTCGTCTCCTTCCGGGAAGCCTTCGCGCTGCTCCGCGAACCCGCGAAGCCAAACCAGCCGGAGCTCATCGCCTCGGGTGGAGGGTAGCCCATGGAATCCAGCTTCTTGCAGATAATCCGGGACCTGCTCCGCGGGCTCTTCTCACTTCCGACCGCGGACGCGCGGCCCGGCTGCGACTATGCTCAGGAGCTGGAAGACCGCTACAGCAAACCCCGCCGCTGCTGTTGAGGTAACCCACGTTGCGCTTGATGCTCGGTGGTAGCAGGGCGGTTAGAAACCGCTGCAACAAGTGTACAAAGTCCCCCTGCGGGGACTCACACCATGAATCCAGTGTCCGAAGGGACACTTCGTACACTTGTTGCAGCGACTTGCAGTCGCCCGATCCACGCAAGCCAGGCGGCCGAACATAACGCGCAACCTGGGTTAAGGTACAATAAACCGTACATGTACGGGCCGTGCGCCGCCCGGCCAATTCGCAAACCTAACCACACGTACCTGGAGACCTCGATGTCAGAGCGAACGACGGCCATGCGCGGCAACGAACTGCCGCTGGAAGGGCCGGAGCTGCACGTTGGAGACAAGGCGCCCGACTTCAAGCTGCACCAGCGTGGGCCGGAGGGGCTCGGCGACGTGACGCTCGCCGACTTCGACGGGAAGACCCTCATCCTGAGCGTTGTTCCCTCGCTCGATACGCCGGTCTGCGAGATTCAGACGAAGAGGTTCAATGAAGAGGTCGTTGGGCTGCCGGCGGATGTCGACGTGCTCACGGTCAGCATGGACCTGCCTTTCGCGCAGGCGCGCTTCTGCTCCGACAAGGGCACACACCACATCAAGACGGCCTCGGACCATCGGGACGCCTCCTTCGGGACGGCGTACGGAACGCTGATTCCGCCGCTCAGAATCGAATCGCGGGCCGTGTTCGTTATCGGGAAAGACGGGACGCTGAAGTATGTCGAGTACGTCCCCGAAGTCACGGACCAGCCGAACTACAGCGCCGCAATCGACGCGGCAAAGACCGCTGACAACTAGATCGGCGAGGCAATGGAATTGACCTCGCTGGTGGGCCTGCGGCCGAGCGTCCTGCCGGGCGCGAGACCGGTGGTCAACTTATTGACAGATGCATAGCAATACCCTCTTGCCGCGAGCGGTGTGCGGGCGGTTTTGCCCGGCCTCCGCATCCGGCAGCCCTCCATCATGACCTCGCCGCGAAATAAAGACCTGCTCATTCTCTGTGGGATCTGCTTCCTCTGCTTTTTCTGGCGGCTCGGCTCGGTCGGCCTCTTCGACTTCAACGAGGGGTTCTACACGCAGGTCGCGCGAGAAATGTACCTGCGCGGCGACTATGTCACGCCGCGCGTAAACGGCATCCTCTTCTTCGACAAGCCCCCGCTGGCGATCTGGCTGAGCGCTCTCTCGTTCCATCTCTTCGGCGTGACCGAGCTCGCCGCGCGGCTGCCGGTTGCGCTCGCCGCGACGGGCCTCGTGTTCCTCACGTATCTCTTCGGGGCGCGATATCTGGGCCGGAGCGCGGGGCTGCTGGCGGGCGCGATTCTGGCATTGAATCCGCTCGTGTATGGCACGGCGCGCCAGATGACGATGGACATCCACCAGTCGCTCTGGTTCGTGGTCGCGATGTTCAGCTTCTGTGCCGCGTGGGTGAGGGGAAGAACGTCAAGGGCAGGATTCACCGCGGAGACTCAGAGCAACGCGGAGAACGGCAGCGGCACCACGGAATCCGGTTCACGCATCACGCTTCACGCGTCACCAGCCGCGCATCGCGCATCACGCGTCACGGCCCTGCTCTACCACACCTTCTGGGCGGCGTGCGGCCTGGGCGTGCTGGCGAAGAGCGTGCCGGGGCTCTTCCCGCTGGCGGTGGCGTTCGTCTTCGTGGCGATCACCGAACGGTTTCGGCCGCGGGCGATTCTCGCGCGAATTTGGGAAGCGCGGATATTGACCGGGCTGCCGCTCATGTTCGCAATTGCCGTGCCATGGTTCTATCTTGCATGGAGAGCGAACGGCCGCGTCTTCTACGAAGAGTTCTGGCTGCTCCACCACGTCCAGCTCGCGAGAGGTGGCGATTTCAACCATGCGGCGCCGATCTGGTACTACGTGCCCGCGCTGCTTGCCGGCCTCTTCCCGTGGTCGCTCTTCCTCCCCTGGGCCGCGCGAGCCGCAACCTGGCGTCCTGCCGACCCAACGACCCAGCGACCCAGGGATCCAACCCCCGGCACCCGCCTCTTCCTTCTCGCCTGGGCCGTCGTCATCTTCGTGATCTTCAGTCTGATGAAGTCGAAGCTCGTCAGCTATCTGCTTCCGATGTATCCGGCGGCCGCCCTGCTGATCGGCGACTGGATGGCGCGCGCGTGGGAGGGGCGGCACGCATTGGAAAACCGTGGGCTGAGATGGGGCACAACGATAGTGTCCACGGTGGCGCTCGTGGCGCTGGGCGTGGGAATCGCGGTCGCGCACTATATCATTACGTCGCCTGCGGCGGCACGACAGAGGCAGGATGTTCCCCCGGCCGTCCTCGAATTCGGAGTTCATGCCCTGGTCGTCGTTGCCATCGGAATGACCATTGCGGCCGTGCTGGCGTGGTCGCGCCGGCCGAAAGCCGGGGTCTGGGCGATGGTCGGCGGGCTGTGCGCGTTCGTGATACTGGCGGACGTGGAGGGGCTGAACGCGATGGAGGCCCGGATGAACGCGCCGCTCCAGTCGCTGGCGAGAGAGGCGGGCCGAAAGCTCACGGTGGGCGATTCGCTCGCGATTCACATCGGTCAGCCGCGGCGTCCCAGTGTCTTTTTCTATCTCCCTGACGCGGCATTTATGGGCAAACCGCTTCCCGCGCCGGGGCAGGACGGGATCATCCTCGAGCGAGGCGAGGCAGCGCCCATCGAAGCGTTCCTGAACCGGACCGGGCCCGCCTGGATATTGACTGACCGCCAGCGGGCGGACGCCCTCATAACCACTGCGCCGTCCATCCGGGTTGTCGACCGGAGAGACCACTGGCTGCTCCTCTACGCGCCTGCTCGAAGCGCGCTGGCACAGAGACCGCATGGCTCCGGCAGCCATCTCTAGCCCGCCGGCCACGGCACGAGCCGTCCGCAGCCGCCTGCTCCTGCCGTGGCTCCTTCTCGCCGCAGTCTGCGGGCTGTCGTTCTTCTGGCGGCTGGGGGCGAACGGGCTCTGGGACCTCGACGAGGCGCTCTACACCGAGTCCGCGCGCGAGATGCGGCTCTCCGGCGACTATGTAACGCCGCGCGTCAACGCCGAGCCCTTCTTCGAGAAGCCGCCGCTCATCTACTGGGAGGCGTCTGCGCTCTTCGCCGTGATGGGCAGGAGCGAGCTGGCGGCGCGGCTCCCCTCCGCCCTCGCGTCCACGGCGCTCACCGCCATCCTATTCCTCGTGGGTTCTCGCTATTTCGGCCGGCGCGCGGGCTTCGCCGCCGCCCTCTTCTTCGCCCTCTCGCCACTCGTTTTCGGCGCGTCGCGTCAGCTCACTACCGACGCCACCCTGGACCTCTGCGTCGCCAGCGCCCTGCTCTGCCTCTTCGCCATCCTCGAACGCCGCCCCCAGATACCCAACACCCAACACCCAACGCAGTTTCCTCTCTTCTTCTGGGTCTGCTGCGCGCTGGGCGTGCTCGCGAAGGGGCTCCCCGGAATCCTGATTCCGGGTCTGGTCGGGTTGCTCTACATGGGATTTTCCGAGCGGTGGCGATGGCGGGAGATGCTGCGAGCCGTCGGACGGCTCCGGCCTGCAATTGGAGTGATCGTGTTCGCGGCGATAGCGGTACCGTGGCACGTTCTTGCCTGGATTCAGAGCGGAGAGGCGTTCGTCCACGAGTACGTCGTCGTCCAGCACCTGGCGCGATTCCGCGGCGGCGACACGGCCCACAAGGCGCCGTTCTGGTTCTTCGTGCCGGGGCTTCTCGCGGGCTTCTTTCCGTTGAGCGTCTACCTTCCGGCGGCGCTGCTCGCCCGGTCCAGGCCACGCGAAGGGGAGGCGACGCATGAACCCGCGGACCGGCTCCGACTATTGCTGAAGGTGTGGGCAGTAACGGTATTCGTGATGTTCTCGGCGAGCGGGTCCAAGCTCATCAGCTACATACTGCCAATGTATCCGGCCGCCGCGCTGCTCGTGGGGGACTGGTGCTCGCGCGCCATCGAGGGAGAGCGCGGACTACGAACGCTCCGGCGAGGGTCCTTGCTTCTGGTCGGACTGGCCGCCTCGATTCTGTGCGTTCTCTTCTTCCGCGGCCCGATAATCGCATTTGCCGAATCGCTGAGCCACCGGCCGGTGCGACTCGACGACGTGCCGCCCGGCGCATTCGAGTGGGCGGCCCATATCTTCGGCGCGCTCACGGTCGCCACCGTTTGCTTCGCGATTCTGCTCCATTTGCGCCGGCCGAAGGCAGCGTTCGGCGCGCTTGCCGCGGGAATGGCGTTGTTTTTCGGCATCGCCGTGTTCGAGGGGCTGCCGCTCCTGAACGATTCGCTCGTCGCGCCGCTCCAGGACGCCGCCGCGATGGCAGGCAGACGCGCCCTGGAGCTGCGCGCGCCGCTCTCGCTCTATATCGGGCCGCCCCGCCGCCCGAGCGCCCTCTTCTACCTGCCGGATGCGCTCGTGAAGCCTCCAGGCGTTGCCGAGCTGATGGACCCGAAGGATTCGCACGCGAATATCGACGCCTGGCTTGCGACAAACCCACTGGCGGTCATCGTCACCGACTCGGATCGCGCGGCTTATCTCGTCGAACACTCCGGAGGCCGCGTACTCCTTGAACGGGGGAAGTGGACGGTTCTGGAGCGGGACAACCGACCGCGAAATTGAGCGAGACCGGCCCCCGAATGGAAGGCCGGTCCCGCGTGTTCAGCAGGAACTCTACAAACCCCCGAGCAGGTCGCGAACCCGCTGCTTCTCTTCGTCCGCCTTGTCGCCGGACCGGCGGCACTCCTCGATGTCCGCCACATCGATCGCGAGCGCCGTCACCCCCTCAAGATCGAACCCTTTCAGGTTGAGCACGATGTAGCCTTCCGTGGAGGGCTTGCCGTCGTGCATGCGCGAGAACTGAATCCGCTGCCTCGGAAATCGCATCGTATCGGCCTCCTCGAAACGGGTGCGTTGTCAGCCGCAGTTTCGACAGAGCCCGTCGTCTACCCTCTCCGGTTCCGCGCGGCGCGAACCGCCGCCAATTGTCCCACAGGTTGTGGCCAGTCACGCCATACATTCACGTTGACAACCGCCCCGGTAGGCCGATCCACGAAGATGTTCGCCTTCAGGTCCCCGCTTTCGGCGCGCACGATCCACCGAATCCGGGACTTCCCAGCCACGCTCGTGATTCGCCATCCCTTTGGGACAGGCGCGAGATCCGTCATACGGAGCCAGCTCAGAGCCGCTTCCGTCGCCCATGCGGCATTTTCGCCACGTGGATCCCTGGCGACTCCTCGTAGACTCGTCCGCGAATAGATGAGCAGCTTACCGGTCTGCACGTCCCAGCAGAGAAAGCATATCAACCCGTTATGGCTGTCCTGGCACGACACCTCAATGGCGGCGGCGTTCAGTCCGGTTCGTTCCCGAAACGGGCGCGGCGACATGGTCATGTGAACAGGTTCGTTCGGCTGCGTGACGAGCGAGCAGATCGCCGCGGCCCTCTCGGAGAGCATTCTATCCGTGAATCGCGGCGGTGAAGCAGGCAGTTTTTTTGCAATCGGATCGCGCGGGATGCGGGGGAGGGCGAGCGCCATCGCAATCGTAACAATGCAGCAGAAACAGAACGGCACCGGGCTGTAGCGGGTCAACGGAGGCTCTCCTCACCGGACGGTCGAGCAGAAAAGGCAGAGGAAAGCGCTTTCTGGCGAAGCGTTTACGAAGGAACAGATAGCCCGAACGGGCATAAGGCGCCGGTTAACAAACCTTTACGATTGCACCCACCCCGCCACTATAACAGGGCTTGTTCGGGGCGCGCTTCTCGGAGATTGCTATTTCGCAACCGGTCTCGTATTTACTGGCAGAGTGGTTTCGTACCTGATAGACGAGGCGCGCCGCCCGATCCGCGAACCCATATTCTTGTTGCTCGATAGTAAGTGCGGGAAGACGCCGTGGATTCGACGGCGATGGTTACGTTTGCGGCGCGGATTCCGGTGAGGGAAGGCGTTCCCACGCCTCGACAAGGTCCGCGAGAAGCCTGGCGGCCCCTCGGTTGCCGAACGGCGCGATGACCGGGGACGCCGACAGCTCAATCGATGTCGAGCCGCCCTTCGTAGTCAGCACGACTTTGACATGAACACCAAAGGGCGCGGCCGCGAGCGGCGAGGGAGCTACTCGCGCCTCGATCGTACCGCGATTGGGGTCGGCTGCGGTGATGGAGGCGCCGAGGGCGTGAAGCACGTTCAGCACTCTCTGAAACGCCTGCGAATAGGTCCCTTCCCAGACGATTTCCCTGCGCAGTGCTGATGAGATTGCTTCGGGGGTGTCTGTGCGGGACGGGCGGGCGCCTCGCCGGATGGAAAGCGCGACGGCAGTCATCAGGAACGCGCCAACGATCACTATCGTCGCCGAATCGCTCATAGCCGATCCTCGCCCATTACGTACCCGGGAGCTCGGCCAGAGCCCATCCTCTCCCGCTCTTCACTGATCACGCAATACGCGATTCGCGGGAGATCGGTGTCACGAACTTTCCGTCCGCACGCCGGATTCCGTCGCTGCCCGGTCCTCGGCCCGTCGCGGACGTTGCCCGGCGCGGACGTGGCCCGCGCGAAAAGGGACCGGATCAAATGACCCGGTCCCCTCATTAATATGTGGCGGAGCCATCCGCTCAGGCTTTTGGATGCGGAGCGATGCAGCGGACGATCGGCTTTAACACGAGCATGAGCATGAAGTCTGCGAATCGCAGGCCGAGATACCGAAGATTTTCGACTACTATGACCAACGGAAACCTCCTCCGCGGCGCTGCCGGACCCAGGGAAAGACAATCGAAGGCGCGCCGTTCTACACCAATTATCGGCTTTTTCTCGCCGAATGGTTCCGTTCGTCCGCCGGTAGAATCTCCAGATTGTGATCTTTTATTGGCTGGCCCGCTTACGAATGGCACGGCCGCGGAGGCACGTTGCCGTATGCGACCAGGGGTCCTGGCCCTGTCCGCCGCACGTGCAGGGAATCAGCTCGATCCAGAGCGACGGCCGCGCCGCCGAACCTTTTCCGGATTTGTCCCTGCGATCCCGGCTGTCGGCCGGCTTCTGCTGTGCTTCACGCATCGCTATTCTCCTCGCTCCCGATCAGGGCCGCACGCGCCCAATCTCCATTAAACTCCATTACCGGCCGGGGGCGGGCATGGTTTCGCGGCGATTCGGAGGCGTCGAGACCACATCAGGCGCGGGTGCCTGCGGTGAGCGGCCGAAGGTACGGCGGGTAATGGAGTATTGGCCGAGCGAGCCTTCCAGAGAAACCTGATCGATATAGAGCAGGTGATGGCTCGGCTCCGATGAGAAAGTAAGAATCGCGGCCGAGAGCGGCACGCCCTGCCGCGCGTCGAAGTACCGGGCGCCGGCAGCACCGGTCGTGCCGGCGTTGCAAACAATGGTTGGTCCCCGCGTATCCACGTATGCGCGGTGCTCGTGGCCGCAGAGGACGACCGGCGCTTCGCCGATGACTCCCTCCGCCTGCTTCGGGTCGTGGACGCAGACGACGTCGACATGGCCATCCTTGTCCGCCTGATCGAGTTCGGCGCGCAGCATATCCGATGCGGCCTTTAGGGCGGCGGGAGGTGTATCGACGCTTCCCGGTCCCGTTCGCGCGGAGCTCGGATCGGGCGCGCCGAGGAAGGTGAGGCCCGCGACGCGGACCGGCTTTCCGTTCAGGATGACGGCGCGCCGGTTCGCCGCAACGGCCTGGACGGTCGCCTGCGAATCGTGATTGCCGGCCACGAAGAGATACGGCATCGGCAGTCGCGCCAGACTCTGGGCGAGGCTGGTCTCGACCGGAGACCCGAAGTCCGTGAGGTCGCCGGTGTCGACCACGGCGTCCACCGCGGTGCGGCTGGCCAGCTCGCGCACGAAGGTGACCGCGGCCGGATTGTTGTGAATATCCGAGATGTGCAGAATCCGAATCGCGTTCGGCTCGTCGCCCCCACCCGGCAGCGAGTTGATCCTTCCGTAGAGCGTGTTGAGGTTCGCGGCGACGTGGCGGAGCTTGTCTGAGAGCGCCTCCGCCTTATTGAATCCATCCTTTACGAGCGTGATGATCCAGTCCGCCTGGCGGAGTGAGCCCGTGTAGGTCGGATTCTCGAAGGCGGCCGGATTGAAGGTGCGCAGGCCGGAGTAGAAAATGAGGGCGACGAACGCGCCGCCCCACGCGGCGCAGAGCAGCCAGTATCGCGCCTTCTTCAGGCGAAACAGGATGGGAACCACGAGCGCGCCGAGCACGCCGAGCACAATCTGCCGAACGACGAGCTTGCGGACGGCGTCGCGGGCGGCATGCTGGAAGTCGGCCTCCAGCTCCCGGCGAGGGGGAGGGGCGGAGACAAGCGCCTTCAGGTCGTCGAACGAGACGCCACGGAGGCTGACGTAGAAGGCGACCGGCGTGGCGTGGGTTCGGGCGCGCACCTCGCCGAGCGGCGCGAAGACGAGCCGCGTTTCACCCGCCATGGAGGGCAGGATGCCTGCCTCGATGTCGAAGGCGCGCCAGTGGAAGGTCTGCGCCCCGAAAAGGGTGACCGCCGCGGCCGCGCCCGCGAGCGACAGCACGAAGAGCGCGACCGCCAGCGCGAAATTGCGAATCCGACGCCGGATCCGGGCCGCCGAGCTGAGTCGCGCTCTCGCGTTGAGCTCGTGATCGATCAGACCCGATTCGCTGTCGGTGTCAGGCTCCTCGTGAACCGGCGCGCTTACGAGGAGCGGCGACTCCGGCTCGCCGGCCTCGCTCGTCACGGCTCCTGGCCTAACCGCCTCGGAGCTCCGGGTGCTTTTCGAGGATGTAATCGTATTTGTCGCGCGTCCGCCCGGTCTTCTCATCGAAAAGCGGCGTCCCCCCGGTGTACATGGTGTTCCTGTCGTCGCCGTAGGGATTCCGCTTCTTTTCCTTGATCCATTTGTCTATCCGCTGCTTCGTGCTGTCGTCCACCGGCATTTCGCGTGCTCCTCTTCGTCATTCCACAATAGACCTCTTGCAAAAGTAAAAAGCAGATGCTTCACTCCGTTCAGCATGACGAGTGTGCTGGATGCGTCACTCCGTTCAGCATGACGGACCGTTCTGTTCTCCGCACTGGCGACACTGTACGTCACTCTGAGAGAGAGCCTGAGCGACCGAGGAGTCCGCTTTTCCGTACTTATGCAAGTGATCGAGTGCTTCACTTCGACCTTTCCTGGTCGTTTGCCTGCATCAGGGCGGGACCATCGGCGGCCGCACGTCTCAATACGTTTGGCGGCCGCGCCGGGGTTCGCAATCTCCACCTTAAGCATTGACCGAACCGGGCCGCCGCCTTATAATGTGAAGGCGGAGATGTCGACATTGCAATCTCTTCGTTTCGGTAAAGGAGCCTGAGGGTTGATCGTGCGCCGGCTGTTCGGGTTCGCCATATTGGTTTCGGCAACGCTGCTCGCCCGTTCTTCGGGCGCGCAGGGCGCGCGACGGATCAGCTTCCTCAACGACGTCGAGCCGATTCTCACGCGTGCCGGCTGCAACCAGGGGTCGTGCCACGGGTCGCAGTTTGGGAAGGGCGGATTCAAACTGTCGCTGGCGGGCTACGATCCCGACTTCGACCACATCCAGATCGTCAGACAGGCCGGCGGGCGGCGCGTGAATCGGACGATGCCGGCGGCGAGCCTCGTGCTGCGGAAGCCCGCGCTGATGGTGGCCCATCAAGGTGGCTTGAGGCTCGCGCAGGGCACGGCGGACTACCGCGCGATGCTCCGCTGGCTGGCGGACGGCTCGCCCGGCCCCAATCCGCGGGACCCCGTCGTCACCTCCATTCGTGCTGTCCCCGACCATCTGCGGCTCGTCCCCGGACAGGCCGCGCAACTGAAGATCGTAGCCGGCTACAGCGATGGATCGAAGCGGGACGTGACCGCGCACACACGCATCAGCTCGCTCAACGACGCGGTCGCCCCTGCCACCCCCGAGGGGCTCGTCACGGCGAAGCGACGCGGCGCGACGGCCGTGATGCTCCGCTATTCCGGCCTCGCGACTGTCACGCTCGTCTCAGTCCCATTCGCCAATAATCCGGTCAGCTTCAAGGGCTGGAAAGCGGAAGGCTTCGTCGATCGGGCGGTGGAGAATAGGTGGCGGGACATGGGCCTCGCGCCCTCGGGCGTCTGCTCCGACACCGAATTCCTGCGGCGGGCATCGCTCGACATTGTCGGCACGCTCCCCACCGCCGACGAGGTGCGCGCGTTCCTCTCCGACCGGTCGCCAGACAAGCGGGCGCGGCTCATCAACCGCCTGCTGGACCGGCCGGAGTATGCCGATTACCAGGCGCTGAAGTGGTCTGACCTGCTGCGGAATAACCGGACGGTCCTTGGCGCTCGGTCGATGTGGGCGCTCAATGGCTGGATTCGGCAGGCGATGGCCTCGAACATGCCGTTCGACCGGTTCGCGCGCGAGCTGCTGACCGCCCGCGGCCTTGCCAGCGAATCCGGCCCGGCGAACTACTACCGCGTCGCCACCACGCCGCAGGACCTGACCGAGACAACGGCCCAGCTCTTCCTCGGCGTGCGGCTCCAGTGCGCGAAGTGCCACCACCACCCCTTCGAGAAGTGGAGCCAGCAGGACTACTACCAGTTCGCAGCCTACTTCGCGCGCGTGGGCGTCAGGCCGGCCGCCGACGGCGCGAATGAGCCCGCCGTCCGCCTCCTTCCGGCCGGCGAGGTTACCCATCCGAAGACGGGTGCCGCGATGCAGCCGACGCCGCTCGCCATCGACAACGGCCCGAAGCTGGCATCGCTCGGTCCGGCCGCGGATCGCCGGGAAGCGCTCGCCGAGTGGCTCACCAGCCGCGACAACCTCCTGTTCGCGAAGGTCGTCGTGAACCGCTACTGGGGCGCGCTGATGGGCCGGGGCATCGTCGACCCCGTGGACGACATGCGCGTGACGAACCCGCCCTCGAATCCCGAGCTGCTCGACGGTCTGGCAAGGGACTTCATCGCGCACGGATACGACATCAGGCGGCTGGTTCGCACCATCTGCACCTCCCAGGTATATCAGCTCAGCGCGCACGCAACGGCATCGAATCGGCAGGACGAGGTCTTCTTCTCGCACTTCCGTTCGCGCCGCCTGTCCGCCGAGGTGATGCTGGATGCGGTGAGCGCCGCGACAGGCGTTCCGGAGCGATTCGCCGACCTGCCCCCAGGAACCCGCGCGATTCAGCTTCCGGATTCGAGCGTCGCGTCTCCCTTCCTGGACACCTTCGGCCGCCCGCCGCGCGCGACAGCTTGCGAGTGCGAGCGCGTTTCGGAGCCCACTCTGGCGCAGGCGCTCCAGCTCCTCAGTGGCGACGACGTGAGTCGCAAGGTGGCGAGCCCGCTGGGACGAATCACGGCGCTTATGAAGACCGGTAAGCGTGATTCGGACATTGTAGAGGAGCTCTACCTCGCAACCCTGAGCCGCTTCCCGAACGCACGGGAGAAGCAGATTGCGCTCCGCCCCTTCTCCCAGCTGCCGCGCCGGCAGGCGGCGGAGGACCTCCTCTGGGCGCTCCTGAACACCCAGGAATTCTCATACGTGCGGTAAGGTGGGAATACCCTCACCCCCCGACCCCCTCTCCCAAAAACAGGAGAGGGGGAGCTAAACCGCTGGATTCGTGGATCGAATTGGTGGACGTGCCGGGAGGCGGGCTTGATGATTCGACGGAGGCCGGACAGAGTGCGTGGGGTGGCGGAGCCGGTGATCGAGTTGGCGCGAGGCCATCGCAGTGCGCCGACCGATGCGGAGGCGGTACTCTGAAAGGAGCTGCGCGACAGGCGGCTCGATGGAGTAAAGTTCCGCCGGCAGCATCCGGTGGGCCGATTCATTCTGGATTTCTGCGCTCCGCTGGATAAGCTCGTAATCGAGATTGATGGCAGCTCGCATGAAGGCAACGAGCCAGTAGATTCGGATCGGGACGCCATTCTCGGCGCGTATGGCTATCGAGTGCTACGATTCACGAACGATCAGGTAATTGACGACATGACCGCAGTTCTTCAGGCAATTAGCATTGCGCTGGCCGCAAAGCCGCGACCGGACGAGCCAATGGATACATAGCCCTGCGAATTTAGGCTCCGACGCCGACTGCACCGAAGCCAGTCAGCCGACGCATGACATATCGCATTAGTCACCCCTTCTCCCGTTTTTGGGAGAAGGGGACAGGGGATGAGGGCCTTGCCGTTCAAGTGCTGTGATGGGATATCGCGGAGAGAGCTGATTCGAATCGGCGCTCTCGGGGCCGCCGGGCTTGGGCTGCCGGACCTGCTGCGCGCGCAGCCTGCCGTGGGCCAGGCAAAGTTCGGGAGCGCGAAGCGCGTCATCCTCCTCTTCATGAGCGGCGGACCGCCCCAGCAGGACACGTGGGACCTGAAGCCGGACGCATCCGGCGCGGCGCGCGGCGAGTTTCGGCCGATCAGGACGAACGTGCCGGGAATCGAGATCTCGGAGCAGTTCCCGATGCTCGCCCGGCACGCCGACAAGTACGCGATCATCCGGTCCGTCACGCACGACAGCAACATCCACACAGTCGGCGCGCACAACATGCTGACCGGCAACCTCTACCCGAAGGCGGCCAATGGCGAAATATCCGCCTCTCCGGCAGACTTCCCGCACTACGGCTCGGTCCTGACGCACCTGCGGCGGTCCGACCCGCGCGTGCCGACCTTTGTCGCGCTGCCGCAGCGCCAGACCAACACGGATGGAACGGTATGGCCGGGCCAGGGCGGCGGATTCCTCGGCGCGCGCTACGACCCGCTGCAAGTGACGGCGGAGTACCAGAAGCACAAACAGGAGATCGGGGACTACGAGAACTGCCCCTTCCATACGCCGAGCCTTACGCTTCCGGAAGGCGTCACCGCGGACCGGCTCGACGCGCGCCGCCGGCTCCTCGAAAGTCTGGAGTCCGTACAGAAGCAGGCCGAGCGCGATGCCGCGGCGGGGTTGCTGGCCCACTACCGCGAGAAGGCGTTCAACCTGCTCAGCTCCACGGAGACACAGCGCGCCTTCAATCTGGATGCCGAGCCTGCCGCGGTGCGGGACCGGTACGGCCGCCATCTGTTCGGACAGGCGTGCCTGCTGGCGCGGCGGCTCTCGGCGGCCGGGGTTCCGCTGGTCACGGTCTACTGGCACCCGGATGGCAACACGGTCGCGCCCTCCTGGGACACGCATGAGAAGAACTACACGAACCTGAAGGGCCACCTGATGCCGCCGTGCGACCGCGGCTTCTCCGCGCTGCTGGAGGACCTGAATCAGAGCGGAATGCTGGCCGACACGCTCGTCATGTGGATGGGCGAATTTGGGCGCACACCGCAGATCAACCCCGCCGGCGGCCGGGACCACTGGGGTGCATGCCAGTCCATTGTGATGGCTGGCGGAGGGATCCGGGGCGGGCAGGTCTATGGCGCTTCGGACAGGAACGCCGCTTATCCCGTCGAGAACCCGGTCTCGCCCGGCGACGTAGGCGCGACCCTCTACTGGTTGCTCGGCATCCGTCCCGAAACCGAGATTGTCGACCAGACCGGCCGTCCGCACCCCCTCGTCCGCGGCGAGCCCCTGAAAGCCCTTATGTGAAACGTGGCGCAGGTTTCGCCGGTATGATATGTCGAGGAGAACCGACCGTGACCGTAGACGAGCACAGCCAGTTCAGAGCCACCTGCGGCGGGCGACAGGGCTTTGGCTCAACACCACAGGAAGCACTGGAGCGTCTGTCATCGCAGCTTGGCGACGACGTAGTTGCGCCGATTGTTATCTGGCCCTACAATCGCGGCGATATCTATTTCACCGCTGCACAGCATCAGCGACTTCAGGAGCTCAGGTCGAAGCGGCCTCATCTTAGCCAACGAGAGGTTGTGGAGCTGGAGCAACTCTTGGAGGCCGAATTCGAAGCTGCTATCCAGCGGACTCAGGCGCTGCCACTCGTTAAATCGTGAATCCCGCCTATCCATTCGTTGCGGAGCGCGCTGGATGGCGGTGTGAGTATTGTCACGCGCCGGGGCAGGCGTTCAACTTCCCGTTTGAGATAGACCACATCATCCCGCGATCTGCGCACGGCGATGATTCACCCGATAATCTGGCGCTTGCGTGTGGCGCATGCAACGTATTCAAGCGAGAGACGACGTTCGGACAGGAGGAGGGCCAATCCGGGCGGATTGGCCTCTACAATCCGCGGTTAGATAAGTGGACCGACCATTTTCAGGCCGATGGCGAAACCGGGGAGATTGTCGTCCTCACTGCATGCGGCCGCGTTACGATTAGCCTGCTCAGAATGAACTCCGATTTTCAAAGACGATCTCGCCGGCATTGGGTTCGCCTGGGCCTCTTTCCGTGATAAGCGTTGCGGTGCGCCATGCAAATCACTGAATATCCCTATACGTGGTACATGGATTCGGATTTTCCGAACAAGCGGCGCGTTCGGGACATTGCCGAGTGCACGGTATGGATGACCGGGCCGGACGAGCTTACTCTGCTGCTGCTGGACCCGTCGCATGGCCGCGCCGCCGTCTTCGAGTACGACAATCTCGCCGAGAGAGACCGGGACATCCGGAAGATATTGCTGATGCCGGGAGGCGGCGGCGCGTCGGATTCGGGGATTGGCGCGCGAATCAGGCCGCGTCCGCCGGGCAGGTCGGGTTCGGCGCGTGAACCGCTGCCTGAAGACGAAGTCTGAAAACGAACGGGCCACGCATCGTCCTTGATCCGTGGCCCGGTAATGCGTGTGCGCGCCTACGGGATCTCGACGCGGTTCAGGATTCGGGTCTTGTCGCGGAGCGTGATGATGGACACCGTATCGCCGGACTTCAGTCCCTTGATGATGTCGGCAGCCTGCGACGCGGAGGTCACGTCCTTCCCCGCGATTCGGAGCAGCACGTCGCCCGCGTGGATACCCGCGTCCGATGCCGGGCTGGCCGGCTGAACCGCTGCCACCACGACGCCCTTCGTATTGGCGTCGATTCCGACCTGCTTCGCAACGTCCGGCGTGATGTCCGCGACCTGCATGCCGGTGCGGCCCTGCTGCTGCGGCGCGGCGGACGCGACGGCCTTATCGGTCGGCACTTCCCCGACATTGACCGTAATGGTCTGCTGCCTGCCATTGCGCATGATGGTCAGCGTGGCCGGCTGGTTCGGCGTGGCGCGCGCCACCGCGTCGCGCAGCTCGACCTCGTCGTGAATCGGCTGGCCGTTGAACTGCGTGATCACGTCCTCTACCTGGATTCCCGCCTTCGCCGCGGGAGAGCCTTCCGAGACGCCGGTTACCAGTGCGCCCTCTTTCACGCCGTAGCGCTGCTGGTCGGCGGGCTGGAGGTTGTTCGGCACGAGACCGAGATAGCCGCGCGTCACCTTGCCCTTCGTAATCAGCTGGTCCATCACGAATTTTGCCGTGGTGGCGGGGATGGCGAACCCTATTCCCACATTGCCGCCCGTCGGCGATCCGATGGCCGCGTTCACGCCGACCACGTTTCCGTAGATGTCGAGCAGCGGTCCGCCGGAGTTGCCGGGGTTGATGGACGCGTCGGTCTGGATGAGGTCCGGGTAGTACCGCGTGTCGTCCTGGTCCTCCCCGATGGTCGATTCGCGCCCGAGCGCGCTGACGATCCCAACGGTCATGGTGTCGCGGAGACCGAACGGGCTGCCAAACGCGATGGCCCACTGCCCGACCTGCACCTGGTTAGAATCGCTCAGATTAAGCGTGGGCAGGTTGTCGGCGGGGACCTTCACCATCGCGAGGTCGCTCTTGAAGTCGCGGCGCACGTCGCCGGTGAATTCGCGCCCGTCGTCCAGGCGCACTGTGACCTTGTCGGCGTTGGCGACGACGTGGTCATTGGTCATGATCCAGCCATCCGACCGCACGATGAATCCGGAGCCGCTGCCTTCCGCCACGCGCGGCCTTTGCTGCATGGGTCCCATGGGTCCGAAGTTGCGAGGAAAACCGAACTGGCGGAGCTCCGGCATATCCGGGAAGCCTGAATTGTCCGAATCACCGAAATCAGCGCCCGGAATCGTCGTCGGCTTGATGGTCATGCGGCTCGTGATGCTGACGACAGCAGGCTTGACCCCCTTCGCGACGTTCACGAACGCGTTCTGCATGTCGATGACGGATGCGGGAACGGACGTCACCACGCCCGTGGTTGGCGATGCCGCCTCGATTTTGTGCCCGGAGAAGGTCTGCCAGCCGAGCGCGGCCAGTCCTCCGAGCGCGATTACTCCGACCGCGATGGGCCAGACGGAGCGAGTTGTCTTCATGGTGTTACCTCCAGGTTGCCTCCGATGCGAGACCGCGGACCCGCCAGGCCCGCGGCACAATACTCCTGAGAATGCCGAATAACAGAGTCAAGACAGCCCGCGCCGCACGATTGTTCTCTCCTCGTCCGCCGGTTCGGTGTGCTGTGTTGCGCTATGGTAAACTCAGATTATGATTACTTCCATCGAGATTCATGGCCTCAGGGGCATAAAGGACGGCAAGCTCGATGACCTGACGCCCCTCACAGTTATCGTCGGCCCCAATGGCTCTGGCAAGAGCACGGTTCTTGATGCACTGCTGATCGCAGCAAGTCCCGAACCCCTCCACGAAATCGGAACCGTCGTTCTGCGCCGTACCGGTATTCTGCAAGGGGCGCCGTGGCTGATACTCACAGGAAGCGTCGAAAAGCGCGCGACCCTGGAGGTATTGTCCTCTACTGGACATGCTCGCAAGTGCACGCTTCGGCTCGACCCGTCCGTAACACTGCCTGAACTGGACGCACGGCTGACGGCGGAACTGGCCGAAGGGCGCTACAACCCGGATAATAGGAGAATGGAGTACCATTCACACCGATCCGGCAGCGTGCATTTCATCTGGAACGACGGCAACACCGCAAACGCCGAGGATTACTTTCACGTGCTGGACGGCGTTGCCGCGGTTCACCTTGTCGAGCCAACCAGCGAATCAGATCTCCGGCCGCTTCACACGGTCAATACCGAAACTTACAAGTTGGGCAGGCGGTCACAGGTTCGAGACATCGTCGCACAGGTAGTTCCAGGACTCGTGGATTTGCCGATTCTGACTGAGGGCTCGCGGCCATATGTGGGGTTGGAATTCGCAGGCCGTGGGGCCATTCCAGTGGCTGTTGCTGGTGAGGGGATCAAGGGCCTTATTAGGCTCTGTTTGGAACTCGCGTCGGTTCCCGATGGTGTGGTGCTGATAGAAGAACCTGAAGTGCACCAGCATCCCGGAGCAATAAGGCAAAGCGCTCGCGCCATCTGGGCGGCGGTAGGGCGTGATGTGCAGGTGATTCTGACGACCCACAGCTTGGAGTTGATCGATGCGCTACTGTCCGAAGCTTCCCAGGATGAGCTGAACAAATTGTCGGTGGTACGGACACAGCTTAGGGATGGCTGCCTCAAGACCAGCAGGCTTCCGGGAGAAGATGCCGCGCTATTACGCACTTCCATCGAAGAAGACCTCAGATGACGGACGAGGTAAAGAGTGAAACCGTCATCCTTTGTGAAGGCTATCATGACCGTGCGTTCTGGTCTGGATGGCTGCGCTTGCTGGGATGTCAGAGCGAAGCGGACCTTCGCGCGGGATCCGGACCAATTCTCGACCCCTGGGGCGAGAGAGTCGAAAAGGGCATCTTTGCTTTCCGGTCTAGATCGGGTAAGTTCATCCGTCTTGTCCCTACGGGGGGCAACTCCCCACAATTCCGCATCGCCAGAGCGCTCCTCCGCAAGCGTGCGGATCGCCTATTGAACCGTCTGGTAATCAACCGTGACGTGGACGTGGCTGCACCCGTAAGCCCTGAGGGCCCCACTATCTCGGATGTTTTAGCGGCGCTTACCCCGGAGCCTGCAAGTACTCATTTGGACGGTGACGAGCTTGTGTTCGATGATACCGGAACGCGTGTCTCGTTCGTCAAATGGTTCGCCGGTGACGTCTCGTCGCCGGGATTACCCGAGCAACAATGCCTGGAGCGTCTCGTTTGCGCCGCTCTGTCGGCCGCCCATCCCGAACGAGGCGCGTGCGTCCAGGCCTGGCTGGATTCACGCAACTCGCCACCATTGGAATCGGTCAAGGCATACTCATGGTCCCACATGGCAGGGTGGTATCCCGACCATGGTTGCGAGGCGTTCTATTCGCAGTTGTGGTCCGAGCCAGACATAGCGGCCGAGTTGCGACAACGGCTTGAGAGTTCAGGGGCCTGGCGAATCGCCGATAATGTTGCCGAGTGATGCTTGCGTGTCGCAATGAACGAATTCACGGCTTCCAACGACCTGCTGCTCGACCCGGCCGGGATTTGGCTGCGGGCACAGGAGGACGGCTACCTCTTCTTCCGCGGGTTGGTAGAGCGGGAGGCGTTGCTTGCGGTGCGCCGCGACATTCTGGCGCTCTGCGCGGAGGCGGGGTGGCTCGCGCCGGGGACGGACCCGATGGAGGGAATTGCGCGACCGGGCGTCGTATGGATCGAGCCGCAGCCGGAGTTCATGGCAGTCTACAACCGGGTGATGCGGCTGGAGTCGTTCCACACACTGGCGCACCAGACCGGCCTGCTCGCAATGTTCGACACGCTGTTCGGCGAGACTCCGCTGGTCCACGCGCGCAACATTGCCCGAATCGTCTTCCCGAACAACACGCTCCACACCACGCCCGCGCACCAGGACTACGTCCACATCCAGGGCACGACCGAGACCTGGACCGCGTGGATTCCACTCGGAGACTGCCCGCGCGGCCTCGGCAGCCTGGCGATAATGCGGGGCTCGCACCGGCAGGGCGTCTACGCAACGCGCGCCGCATACGGCGCGGGAGGGCTCGGAATCGACACCGAATCGCTCCCCTTCGAATGGCTGACCGCGGACTTCGAGGCGGGCGACGTGGTCGTCTTCCACAGCCTCACGGTCCACAAGGCGCTGCCGAATCTCTCCCCAAGCCGCATTCGCCTCTCCTGCGACTTCCGCTACCAGCCCGAATCGCACCCCGTCACCGAGAGCTCCTTCCAGCCGCACTACGCGCAGGTCACATGGGACGACGTCTACCGCGAGTGGAAATCGACCGCATACCAGTACTACTGGAGAGACCGTCCGCTCAACTGGGCTGAGTTCACGCGCAAGTACCACGAGGCTGCCGGCCCGCCGGAGCGCGCTGGTGTTGAAGAAGACGGGAGGTGATTCGGTTCGCATGGCTAATGTAGGGGGAGTATGTCTGTTGAACGAGCCCAGCCACCGCCCAGACCGCTCCTACGGCCCCGCGTGCGCGAATCGCTGCGCGCCATCCTGACCTACGCCGTCCTCCTGCTCTTCACGGTCGTCTTCGTGGCTCCGTTCCTCTGGATGGTCTCGACCTCGCTCAAGCCGGACGCGCAGATCTTCAGTGACCGCGTGCAGTGGGTTCCCAGGCCGTTCGAGTGGCACAACTACGCCGACGCGCTCGCCTCGTTCCCCTTCCTGCTCTACCTCGGCAATACGCTCTTCATCTGTGTGATGGCCATGGTTGGCACCGTCGTGAGCGCTGCGCTGCCCGCCTACGGGTTCTCCCGGCTGAAGTGGAAGGGCCGCGACACGCTCTTCATCGTGCTGCTGATGACCATCATGCTGCCGTGGCCGGTCACCGCGCTGCCCGTCTTCCTCATCTTCCGGCAGCTCCACTGGACGGGGACGTTCCTCCCGCTCATCGTGCCGCCCTTCCTCGGCAGCGCGTTCTCGATCTTCATGCTGCGCCAGTTCTTCATGACCAT
>Ga0068855_100002220_pt1 | contig 24029 bp, 18 predicted proteins | sample KBSCornC52_FD_66592 | JGI IMG/M metagenome (GOLD analysis project Ga0068855, IMG submission 66592) | Corn rhizosphere microbial communities from Kellogg Biological Station, Michigan, USA - KBS Corn C5-2 | ecosystem: Host-associated > Plants > Roots > Rhizosphere > Soil ...
GTCCATCACTGGACCGATACGCTGTTCAGCTTCACCACCACGCGCAATCCGTCGTTCCGTTTTCGCAACGGCGAGTTCACCATGATCGGTTTGCAAGTCGGCGAGAAGCCACTGCTGCGCGCGTACAGCGTCGCCAGCGCCAACTACGAGGAGCACCTGGAGTTTTACAGCATCAAGGTGCCGAACGGGCCCCTCACCTCCCGGCTTCAACATTTGAAGCCCGGCGACCAGGTGATCGTCAGCCGTAAACCGACGGGCACGCTGGTGCTGAGTCACCTCCGGCCGGGCAAGCGCCTGTATCTGCTCGCCACCGGCACGGGGCTCGCGCCGTTTATGAGCATGATTCGCGACCCGGACGTGTACGAGCAGTTCGAGCACGTGATCTTGGTCCACGGCGTGCGCTACCAGAGTGAGCTCGGCTACTCCGAGTACATCCGGCACGAGCTACCTCAGCACGAGTATCTCGGTGAACAAGTGCAGAAGCAGCTTCGCTATTACCCGACCGTTACCCGCGAGGCGTTCCAGAACCAAGGGCGCATCACCGACCTATTGCGGACCGGCAAGCTGTGCGAAGACCTCGGCTTACCGGAGCTCGACTCGCAGGCGGATCGCGTGATGATCTGCGGCAACCCCAGCATGCTCAGCGACCTCGTGCAGGAGCTCGCCGGGCGCGGCTTTCGAGAAGGGTCGAGCCACGAGCCCGGCGAGTACGTGATCGAGCGCGCGTTCGTGGAAAAATGAGCGAGCGTTCGCTCGACCACTGCGCCTCAAGTCGATGATTTGCTGGGCCGCTTGAGCTCGAGCTTGCGCAGGCGATGCCGCAGCGTATTTGGGTGTAAACCGAGCGCTTTCGCGGCGCCGCGGTTGCCCTCGATCACCCAGCGACAACGCTCGAGCGTGGCCGAGATGTGCCGGCGCTCGAGCTCGAACAGTGAGTCGCTCGCGGGCAGCCCGCCGTTCGCTTCGCCGGGCGGATGACTGGCGCTGCCCTGCAGGCGTTCGACTGCGCGCACGTTGGCCGCGGCCAGCGCCAGCTGCGCCGCCACTTGCTCGAAGAAATGCGAATCCTCGGCGCTGTACTTGGCCGGCTCGAGACTGCCGACGCCGAGCACGCCAAGCGGCTCACCGCGCGCGATCAGCGGCGCAGTGAGCTGCGAGCGCAGCCCATCGCGGCGCAGCACGGGCTCCGGCGGCCGAGCGGGCTCTGTACCGGGTGGGAAGAATGAGAGCCCGGCATCATCACAAGGAATGAGGCGGCGGACGATCTCCGTCGCGGCCTCCTGCAATTGAGCCTGGCTCAGACAATTGATGACCGCGTTGTTGATTTCCAGCAGGGTGCGATACGTGTTCATCGGTTGCTCGCGCTCGCTGACAATGGCGGGGCTCGGAGTGTGAGCGAGCACTCTTCAGTTACGCCACACCAGCAGAACGGTTACGGACCGAATTCGTTCCGCGAGCCAGCCAGAAATCGCCCGGCAACGCCAAGGTTACCGACACAGCCGCCGCCGCGAGTCCCCTCCTTCGCCGAAATGACTCAGCCCGCAGCGGGCCGCACGCCGCTCGCGCGGGGCACGCGCAGGACCCGCTGCAGCGTCTCGAAGCTAATCGGCTTGACCAGGTGCGCCTCGAAGCCCGCGCGCCGGCTTTGCTTGCGATCTTCCGCGTCGTCATAGCCCGTAATGGCGATGAATCGGCAGGCTTGCAGCTCTGGCAAGGCGCGCAGCGCCGCGGCGAGCTGAAAGCCATCCATGATCGGCAAACCGATATCGAGAAACGCGACCTGCGGTTGAAATTCGGCCGCCAGGCGAATGGCCTCCTCGGGATTATGCGCAGAGCGCACATGATGGCCTTCGAGCTCGAGCAAGCCGCTCACGAGCTCCGCCGCATCGGGATGGTCGTCGACGACGAGAATTCGCAAACCTAACGGAGTGCTCCGCACCCGTGAACTAATTTCCGACATTGGACCCACACACCGTGAACGCTGAAATCAGCGCGGGCAAGCGCAAATCGCCGCGAAAACTCAGCGTCACAGGCGGCCGAGTGTGACGCTATTGAGCAGCGGGGGGCGCTTCCGACTCGAACCAGCCGCTCCCGTGGTGAGGTGACGCGGGCGCTGCTTCGAGCGGGCGGGAGTGACCCGGACAATCGGCGCTGCGTTGCGCGGCTTCAGCAGCGCGTTCAGCGCGTTCGAGCGCGGCCTCTCGTTCTTCGGCAACGCTTCGCAGCTCGGCCAGCTCGCGCCGGGTCTGTTCGCGCAGCACGTCGTAGCTCAATGCAACATTGCGCGTTTCGGCGCGGCAATCGTCCTCCTCTTCGAGGCAATGCTGCGCGTTCGCCAACGCTTGTTCGTAAACCAAATCGCACGCTTCAAAGCTGTCACAGTCCGCGCTCATGAGCGCGGGCTGTGCGCCGAGACGCGCGCCGACTCCGGCACCTGCGCTGACCGCGCAACCGGAAATTGCGAGCACAGCGACGGCAAGCGAGCAAACGAAGCGCATGTCCGACGTTTCAGCATGCTTTCGAGGTTCTGACCAGTGCCGTCGCGACGAGGCGTTTTTACACTTGGGGGGTCGGTTCGGCCCGACACGGTCACTCGTGCCGTCGCCACTCGCGCACCGCAGTCACGCCCACGATCATGAGCGGCGTGGCAAACGTCAGACCCAGCGGGCCAATCAGCGCGCTGAATACGGCTTGCGAGGCGAGTGTGCCGGCCGGCGGGAAGCGCACCGCGGTCTTGGCCAAGAGCGGCGTGAGCACATAGCCTTCGATGATGTGGAGCACGGTGAACACCAGTGCCACCCACAACGCATGAGCGGGGCTCTGACTGAACGCGAGCAGCACCGGTGGCACCGCGGACGCGAAGGCGCCCACGTATTCGACGAACGTCAACAGCCCGGCGAATACGGCAAGCGGCAGAGCGAGCGGCACGTGCAAGATCACGAATGCGATGCCACTCGCGACGCCGACGAACAACATCGCCACGAGCCGCCCGAGCAGCCAGCGCTCGAGGTTTTGCATGCTGCGGCTCAAGATCCGCTGCGTGCGGCGTTTTTGCGGCCCAGGTACGCACCAGAGCACGATTGTGGCGTAGCTTTCCGGATCCAGCGCGCCGTACACACCGACGAAAAAGAACACCACGAGGCCGCCCATCAGCTCGAACGAGGTGGCGAGCGCGGCCAGTGCGTGGGTCGACAACTTTTCGATTTGGCTGCCCCAGTCGAGAGCCTTTCCGCCGGCTGCCGTGAGCGGCGCAAGGTGCAGGGCCTGCCGCAGATGGTCGATCGACTGCGGCAACTTGGTGCCCAAATCCTGAAGCTGGGCGCTCAGCGCGGGCACTGAAAAGTAGACGCCCAGCACCGTGGCAGCGACCAGCGCGAGCACGCAGCCGGCGACCGCAACTTTGTACGGCACGTGCACTCGGCGCTCGAGCGTGGTGGAGATGCCATGGAGTACCAAGGAAAATAGCAAGCCCGCGAACAGCACCAACACGATGCGCGCGGTCAGCACCAGCGCGGCAGCGCATGCAGCGAGCACAAATCCAAATAGAATTGCCGACCGTGCGGCATGGCGTTGCGCTAATTCTCGAGCCCCGTCACCGTCAGGCATGCGCTCGCCGCTTCAAAAAACGTGCCACTGCTCTAGGTTTTCCGCGCGCTGGAGGCATGGGAAGTGCAAACTGCAATCGGAGAACGCTCGGACACGCGAGAGGTTCGGAAAAAAACGGCAACATGGCAGAACGACCGCAAATCACTGAGCGAGACCGCTTGCGCGCGGACCTACGGGCAGCGCTCGGCGCTGAATTGGAGAAGGCACGGGCCGTCGTCGCGGATAGCGAGAGAGATCCCGCCGAGCGCGTGCATTCGGCGCGCAAGCACTTGAAGCGGTGGCGCGCGCTCGAGCGCCTGCTGCCAGCAAAAACGCGCGCCAAGCTCGAGCGCGAAGCCCGCACGGTGCGCGTGGTTTCGCGCAGCTTGGGTACGGTTCGCGACCCGGTGGCACAAGCCCGAAGCTGGGCCGAGCTCGCGCGCGGCCTCGCAGGCAGCGACGGCGCGCCCGCAGTCACTCAACTGCTCGACGCGCGGGTCGCCCAAGGCGCGAAGCCGAGCCGCGTGCAACGGCGCTTGCGCCGCGCCGCGCCACTGCTGGCCCGAGCAGCCGTCCGTGCCACACAAGTGCTCGCGGCGGGCGCCGGTGCCGATGACGGGAGCCGCGCGCTCGCCGCGCTGCTCCGTGGCCTCGCGCGCAGCTACCGCAAATCGCGCAAGCAACTCGAGAGTGCGCTGGCTCGCCCCAGCACCGAGCAGCTGCACGCGCTGCGCCGCGCGACCAAAGCGCAGCAGTATCAGCTGCAATTCTTGGAGCCGATTTGGGAAAAGCCACTCAAGGCACAGCGCAAGCAAGCCGAGCGCGTCACGGACAAGCTCGGAACCGAACGCGATCTGGCGGCCATCACGGGCTTGCTTCGAGCAGACACCGACGCTCACCCCTATGCTTGGTTCGGCCTGCTGCAGCGCTTGGAGCAAGAACGAGCGCGCTTGTCCGAGCAGGCATTCGGCAGCGCTCGTTTCGTGTTTGCCGAGCGACCGCGCGCGTTCCAAGAACGCCTCGCGCGCTATCTGCAAGCCAGCGTCCAAGCTCGACCGGCGGTAACTGCGGAGTAGCCATGTCGGCGGAACGAAGCCTCGCTCGCGCACTTCTGCCCTACGTTCAGCCGTTTTCGTCGTCGATGTCCGACTTCGATCCCGTGCTCGAGCTCGTCGGCGACGCGAGCTGCGTGCTGATCGGTGAGGCAAGCCACGGCACGCACGAGTTTTACCGGCAGCGCGCGCAGTTGACGAAGCGCCTGATCATCGAAAAGGGGTTCTCGGCCGTGGCCGTCGAAGCTGATTGGCCGGACGCATATCGAGTAAACCGCTACGTGCGCGGGCTCGGCCAGGACCAGAGCGCCAATGATGCCTTGAGCGAGTTCCAGCGCTTTCCCAGCTGGATGTGGCGTAACGCCGACGTGCTCGACTTCGTCGGTTGGCTGCGCGATTACAACGATGCCGTGGCGGCCCACGAGCAAGCCGGCTTTTACGGCCTCGATCTGTACAGCTTGCGCAGCTCGATCGCGGCAGTGCTTTCGTACCTCGACCGGACGGACACGGCAGCGGCGAGCCGCGCGCGAGCGCGCTACGCCTGCTTCGACCGCTTCGGCGAAGATCCGCAAAGCTACGGTTTTGCCGCCGGGCTCGGCCTGAGCGGCGATTGCGAAGCCAATGTCGTCGCACAATTGCGCGATTTGCACGAGCAGCGACAGCGCCGGCTCGAGCAAGCCGGGCTGGTCGACGGCGAAGAGCCGTTCTTCGCCGAGCAGAACGCGCGTGTGGTCAAAGACGCCGAAGAGTACTACCGCGCGATGTTCCGCAGCGCGGTCGTCAGTTGGAACTTGCGCGATCGGCACATGGCCAGCACGCTCGATGCGCTGTTCGAGCATCTCCGAGCACACGCCAGCGCGGCAAAACTCGTGGTCTGGGCGCACAACTCGCATGTGGGTGACGCGCGCGCGACGGAACTCGCGGCCGACGGTGAACTCAACATCGGTCAGCTCGCGCGCGAGCGCCACGGCGCGAGCGTGCGGCTGATTGGCTTCAGCACGTACGAGGGCACGGTGAGCGCAGCCTCGGCTTGGGACGAGCCGGCGCAGCGGATGCGAATCGTGCCGGCCTTGGCCGGCAGTTGCGAAGCGCTTTTTCATACGCTCGGACTGCCTGCGTTCTTGCTCCGCCTCGGAGATTTGACGGGCGAGATCCGCGAGCGCTTTCAGGAGCCGCGGCTACAGCGCGCCATCGGTGTCGTGTACAAACCCGAGACGGAACGTCGCAGCCACTATTATCATGCGGCGCTCGGCCAACAATTCGACGCCGTGATCCACATCGATCACACGCGCGCGCTCGAGCCACTCGAGCGCGCGCCGTCGGCGACGGAGCTAGATGCTCCGGAGACGTTTCCGAGCGGGCTCTAAAGCGCATTTCGTCGCGCGAGGTCAATTCGCCTCGGCGTGACAAAACGCCGTCCGACGACATTGCCTCAGCTTTCGGCGCTGGGCGTATTTCGAGCCGGTGCGCACGCCTGTGCCGCGCGTCGCCGCGTTTTTGCTCGAATACGTGCGCGGCATCGCTCTTGCTACGCCCATGCTCAATCACCGAGATGAGCGCGCGAGCGCCGCAGTTCGTTCGAGCTCAGCTCGAAAAAAGGCGCCACTTCCATGTCCCCCGCAACCGATGAAGCAGCTTCGAGCTCACAAGCGGGTCTTCCGCTGGGCAGCGTGATCGCGGACAAATACCGGATCGACGGCGTGCTCGGCGCAGGCGGCATGGGCGTGGTGCTCAGCGCCACGAACCTCGATTTGGACGCGACCGTCGCCATCAAGGTGGTACGAGAAGAGTTCCTCAGTAACGAGGAAGTGGTCTCGCGCATGGTGCAAGAGGCACGCTCTGCTGCAAAAATGCACGGCGCGCATTCGGTGCGCGTGTTCGACGTCGCACGATTGGACAGCGGCGCGCCGTACATCGTGATGGAGTGCCTGACCGGCCGAGATCTCGCGACTTACCTCGTCGAACGCGGCGCGTTACCGGTCAAGGAGGCAGTGAGCTACCTGCTGCAAGCCTGCGAAGGGCTGGCCGAGGCCCACGCGCTCGGCATCATCCACCGCGACTTGAAGCCCGAGAATCTGTTTTTAGCCGAGACGCCGGAAGGGCCGGTGCTAAAAATCTTGGACTTCGGTATTTCCAAAGACACTGGGCGCTCGGGTCGCGGTGGGCCGCGCATGGAGCTCACCCACGTCGGCTGCGCCGTGGGCTCGCCCTACTACATGTCACCCGAGCAGATGCGCGCGTCGCCGGATGTGGACGAGCGCACCGACATTTGGTCGCTGGGTGCGGTCTTGTTCGAGCTCTTGACTGGCCAATGTCCGTTCGACGGGGAATCGGTGCAGGTCGTGTGCAGCAACGTGCTGAACTGCGATCCGCCGACACTGCGCGGCTTCTCCGAGCGAGCCCCGGAGGAGCTCGATAAGATCGTGCGCCGTTGTCTGGAGAAGGATCCGAACCGCCGTTATGCGAGCGTGGGCGAGCTTTCGGCCGCGCTGCGCAGCTTTGCTGATTCCGAAAGCGGGCGCGCCGCCGATCGTCGCCTGGCTTCAGGGATCAGCCTGATCCCGAAAGCCGCGCCGGAAACGTGCGAGCCGGTCGCCACCCGCCCTTCTTCGACCTTGCCCTCGCTGGTCGATACGGGCTCCGCGCCGACTTTGCCCGCGCCAAAGGTCGTGGCGCGGCGGCCGCGCGGTCGCCGACTCTGGCAAGCGGCGGCCGCAATCGTGGTCCTGGCGGCAGGCGGATCCGGCCTGTTCATTTCACAGCGCCCGGCGGCACTGGGCCAGACCCTGCGTCTGCTCGCGGGGCATCGCCAGCCGGTGGCCGCGAGCGTCGCGGCTCCGGTCCAAACAGCGCAGCCCGAGAGCACCGTCAGCGTGGGTCCCACATTGGTTTCAACGCGCTCGGCGAGCGAGCCGCCCAGCGAGCGCGCCGTGCTCGCGCGGACTCCGACTGCCGCTGCACGCGGCGCGCTCGCCGCACCGAAGATCCGGCACGCCTGGAAGGGAGCGCGCGCCAAGGCAGGGAGCGAGAGCGCGCTGCTGCCGTTCGAACCGCCCGAGTTCCCCGCCACCGCCACGCCGCTGCCCGAGGTCACCCCGCCCCCGGATGCTGCGCCACCCGCCGCAGCGGCACCGGCCACGGCCTCGGCCACTGCCGCGGCTGCGCAGCCGAGCGCGCCGAGCGCTCAGCATGCGGTCGATGCTTGGAGCCCGGACAGCCTGGGCGGGCGCTACTGAGCCGTGGCCATGACACGAACTTGCGCTGCTCTGGCTACCGTGCTCGCGCTGAGTTCGAGCTCGGTCGCCAGCGCGCAAGCGCTGGCCGGCGAGAAAGCTTCCGCCGAGGCGCTGTTCGACCAAGGCGTGTCGCTGGTCGCGAGCGGCAAGTACCTCGAAGGCTGCGCCAAGTTCGAGGCCAGCCAGGCGACTGAGCCAACTCTCGGCACCGAGCTCCACTTGGCCGACTGCTACGAGCGCGCAGGCAAGACCGCGAGCGCGTGGGCGCTGTTCAAAGAGAGCGCCGCGCTCGCGCAGCGCCAGAGCGACCAGTCGCGTGAAGCGGTGGCGCGGATCCGAGCCGATGCGCTGTCGCACAAACTTTCGTATTTACTGATCGACACCGCGCCCGCCAGGCCCGCAGGCTTCGCGGTGCAAAGGAATGGCCGCAGTCTGCCGCTCGCTTCGCTCGGCGCGCCGATCCCGGTCGATCCGGGGCCGCAAGACGTGGTCGCCAGTGCTCCCGCGCACCGCTCTTGGTCCACGCATCTCGTGGTACCCAATCATGCCGGCACCGTGAACGTGAGCATTCCTGCCTTGAGCCCGCTCGCTTCGCAACTCGGGCCGTCCGCGCCGCCGGCGAACGTCGCCAGCGACCCAGGCCGGACGCAACGCGCCGTTGGCATCGCCTCCACCGTGGTGGGTGCGGCCGGGCTCGTCACCGGTTTCGGGCTTGGTCTCTATGCCAAGCGCGAGAACGATCGCTCACGGCTCGAGCGCTACTGCCCGAGCAGCGGCTGCACGAGCGAAGGCGTCGATTTGCGCCAGCGCGCCGAGCTCCTCGCCAGCATCTCGACGGTCACGCTGGCGGCGAGCGGCGCCGTGCTGGCGGCAGGCGTGCTGATTTGGTCGACCACGCCCAGCAAACGCGAACCGCGCGCCAGCGCCGATCTGCGCTGGACCGCGCAAGCGGGACCCGATTCGTTTCAAACCGCGCTGAGCGGCCAATTCTGAGCAGCCGTCTGCGACGCCGAAGGCTACGCCGCGCCGCGACGGCCGCGTGACCATCAAAAATCAGCCCCATTGCGCTGCGAGTTCGAGTTTTTTTGGGGGGCGTGGGCGCTCGGCGGCGCGGCAGACGGCGCGCACGGCGCGGGCAAGCTCGCGCATTCGAAGGCAGCACGCGCTCAGCCGATCATCGCCGGGCCCACACTGGCGAGCGAGATGAGCAAAAACAACGCGAGCCCGAGCGCGAGCGCAAGACTCAGCCCGAGCACGACGAACGCGCGCCGGCGAACCGCCGCGATGATCAGCCCGAGATCGGTGACGCTGAGCGCCGCGTACGCGACGCGAGCCGCTTGAGTCAGGCGATCCATGCGCTGGTTGAGAGCCCGAAAACGCTCGGGCGTGAGGCTCCCGAAATCGCGACTATATTCCGCGAACGTCAGCTGATGCAGAGCAATCGTCAGGGCGACGACCGCGAGCAGCAACGCGGTCAGCAGCGCCAGCGCCTTCACCGGACGTGCATAACACGCTGCGGGCACCCCAGCCGAGCGAGTTCGAGTTTATGTTTACGGCGCGCGGCCTCTCCGCCGACGCCACCGCGCACGGAATCGAGCGCTCAGCCGCCGCCTTTTTGATAGGTGCCAATGAGCTCACCCGCGGCGAGCACGTGCCCTCGCATCGCTTGCTCGAGATCCCCGACCTTCGCCTTTTCGAGCTCGGGCAGCGTGCTGTCCAACGCGTACAGCTTGAAGAAGTAGCGATGACGCCCAATCGGCGGACAAGGGCCCATGTAGCGAGCATCGCCGTGCTCGTTTTGCCCTTGCCGAGCAGTGGCTGGCAGCGCTTTTTCGCCTTCCTCGAGGCTGAACACGTTGCCCGGTAAGTTGTAGACCAGCCAATGAGTCACGACGCGCTGAGGTGCCGCGGGATCCGGCGCGTCCGGATCTTTGACGATCAGCGCGAAGCTCTTCGTGCCGGGCGGCGCACTGGCCCAGGTGAGCGGCGGAGATACGTTGTCGCCTTCGCACGAATATTTTTTGGGCAGCGCGGCGCCGGGCGCAAACGCGCTCGAGCTGAGCTCGAGCTTGCGCTCGACCGAGCTTGCCGGATCGCTCGCGCCGTCGTTCGTGGTTGGCGCAACGCTGGGCGCACTCGTCGTCGCGTGCTCGCCGTGGCAGGCACCGAGCAGCAATGAGGCACTGAGCGCAGTCACCAGCGTGCGGGAAAGCATGAGCCGAAATTTAGCGCGCGCTCTCCACGCGACAACGAGGCAAAAAAGCGGCGTGGCGGCTCGTCACCCAGGTTGAACGAAATCGGCGCTTCAAACTGAGCGCTGCCTGAGCGTGCACGAAGCGGTGCTGCGTCTCGCAAGCTTCCGCCACACTCAAGAAGTGGGTGCTCTCATGAGACGGAGGGCCGCAGAAGGCGCGCTGCCCAGCTCGCGCTCACTTGAAAGCCCCGTGTGCGCAGAGCAGATCGGGTAGCGGCACGCAGCCGGCTTTCGCGAAGCGGCGAGCACAGCGAATTTAAGGCGAATCCGGGTGGCCCTTTGGGCAAGCTCGGCATTCGGCTTCGCTTTTTCCTGCCCGCGAAAGTCCGCAGCCCGCCGCTGAGCGCGTTTTTGCGGCGGCACCAAATTTTGACGCGCGATTTTTACGGCAGGGTAGCAAAGTTCGACAAGACCATTACCGAACCGGGTGCCCGTTCGACGAAGACCGCCCCGCGTGTTAAATTAACTAGCTTCACTAATCTGCGGGCGGCTCGAGAAGTCGATATCAGCACCATGGTCCTGAACAACTCTTTCTCGGTGTTTGCGGCGTGCGAGTCGATCGAGCACTCGGCGTGGGCGGGCGCGAGCTTCGTCCGATGTTGAGCCAGGGCGAAGGAGCCCAGCTGCGCCTGCCGCAAAAGGTCGAGGCTGGCTGGCGGTTGGATGGTCCGGGCCCGAGCGCCAAGCCGGAAGCGACCAGCCAGGAGCGTCGTCTCGCCGGGGTTACCGTGCTCGAGCAAACGCTGCCCTTGTGCAAGGGTTATCGCGAAGGCAAGCCGGTGACCGAAAAGGAGCCGGGGCGCGTCGCCGTCGTCTTCATCGCGGAAGGGCGTGAATGGGGCGCCTCCGGCGGCCACTCGGTGTTGCTCGAGCCGGGCTCACTCGCCATCTGGCATACGAGCCAGTCGCTCGGCTTCCAAGTCGTCGAACCACTGCGAAAGTTCACCTTTCTGTTCGACGAGGCTGAGCTTGCAGCGTCGCTGCCGAGAGCGCCCGAGTTGTGTTGCGGGGTGGTGAAACGACAATCGCCGCTCGGGCCGCTGCTGGACGGCTATTTTCGCGGTCTGATCGGCGAACTCGACACGTTGCCCAGCCGCTATCACGAATCGGCCATCGCCATGACTCGGGAGATCGTGGCGAAGGCCCTGCGCTCGGAGCAGGCGGCCGTTGCCCTCGGCCCGGGCGAGGTGCTGTTTGCGCGCATCGTCGAGCACATCGAGCGCAGCTTGCACGATTCGACGATGAGCCCGGAAACGTTGGCCGCGGCGCACGGCATCTCGCTCCGCTATCTGCACCTACTATTTTCTCGACACGATTTGCAGGTCGCCAGCTGGGTTCGCCAGCGCAGGCTCGAGCGCTGCCGCGAGGCGCTCGGCACCGACCCCGAGCCGGTGAACATCACGAGCATCGCGCTCAAATGGGGCTTCAACGATTCGTCGCACTTCAGCCGCTTGTTCAGCAAGACCTTCGGTGTGTCGCCCAAAGTGTACCGCCGGCTGTGCCGTGCCGCGCTACCCGTCGAGCGAAAGCTCAACCTCGTGTCCGGCGGCGGCTGAGCCTCGCGCGGTCGTCAGGCGCGAACGAGTGCGCTCGGGCTCTCCGAACGCACTCGGACGCCGAAGGCTAAGACGGCCTTCGGCGTCGTGAGTGACCATCAAAAAAAGACCGGGCACCGCTGTGGGGTGCCCGGGGTATGTCCGTAGCGGCTCAGGGCTCGCCGGAGACCGGCCAGCCCTCTTGCCAGGTGAGCTCCGAGATGCGGAGCGTCGGGATGCCCGAGTTGAGCACGTCGTACGAGTGGTACACGTTGAGCATGTCGCCGGTACTGCGGCGGAGGATCGCGTTATGGCCCGGACCCGCCCAGCGCGAGTCTCTCGACACGACCGGAGTTCCGCCGCCGGCCAGCATGTTCAGGCCCGTGCGATCGAAGTACGGCCCGGTGATCTGCGTGGAACGACCTACGACGACGCGGTAGTTGCTGTTGGCGCCTTGGCAGCAAAAATCGAAGGACGCAAACAGGTAGTAGTAGGGTGCGCGGTACACGATGTACGGCGCTTCAATCGCCGTTTCCGGGCGTGAGGCGATGCTCGTGATCACGTCATCGGCGCGGTTGCCCGCGTTGTCGAGGCGCGCGATCTTGAGCCCGCTCCAGAAGCTGCCGAAGGACAGCCAGGGGACGCCGTTCGCGTCCAATGCCACGTTCGGATCGATGGCATTGAAGTCGTCGACGCTGCCGCCGTCGTTCGAGCACAGCACCGGGCCGTGGTCGACCCAGGCGGTGGCCGAGGTCAGGTTCGCTTTCGTGGCGTGGCCGATGCAGGAGTGGTTCGAGCCGAACGTCGAGGCCGCGTAGTAAAGGTGATAACTGCCGCCGAAGAACGAAATGTCCGGCGCCCACAGCGAATCGAGATTGCCGAATTTTTCCACCACCCAAGCTGGGTTTGTTGCAAAAACGCTGCTCCCGAGCGTCCACTTCTTCAGATCCGGTGAGCTGCGCGTGAGTAAGCCCGCGCCGGTAGAGAAGATGTGATAACGCCCTTCGGCCTGAATGATCGACGGATCGTGGACGAACGTGGTGTCGCCCGTGACCTCGATGTGATTGGGCAAAGTAGCAGGGGCCGGCAGATGCGCGAGCTGTTGAATCTCGCCGTCGTCGAACGCGCGGCACGAGATGCGAAAGTCGTCCATCGCGCCGTCGAAGCTCGGGTCGCCCGGGAAAGTGGAGCGCCCGAAGTAGTTGCCGATGGTCGTGCCCATGTCCGACGGATTCGAAATCACGCCGCCCTGGCGCGTGACCACGCGGCCGTTGAGGAAGAGTGAAGCGGTGTCGTCGCGCAGCACGACCGCGAGGTGGGTCCACTCGTTCAACGGCAGCACGTACGGGAAGCCCACGTCGTGAATGCCGCGCGGCGTGATCAGCCCGAAGCGCAGCTCTTGGCCGAACGGGCCAAAGCCTGCCGGGCTCAGGTACATGAAGCTCGAAAAATCGGGCTTTCCGAAGTCGAACACGCGGTTCCACGGAGCATTGCTGTGCAGCTTGACCCAAGCCGAAATCGTCAGATCCGCGCAGCTTTGCACGACACCTGCCGGCAATTGCACGTGCGAGCCGCCGCCGGGCAGCACGAGCGAGCCGTTGATCACGCCGGGCGCGTGGCTCGCGCTACCGAACAGCGTGCCGTCGAGCGCGAGCTCGGACGAATCTTTGACGGTCGTGCCCGCGAGCTCGTCGAAGCGATAGCTCGAGTAGTCGCGCTTTGGTGCAGCGAGGCTGGCAATTTCGCTTTGCTTGAGCACGCGATCGTAAATGCGAAAATCGTCGACCTTGCCGGCCAGAAACGGATCGGGAAAACGCGAGCGACCAATCCAGTTGCCGGCGTTGGCGCCGATGTCGGCCGGCGCGACGGGCACGCTGAGCGCGTTGCTCACCTCGACGCCGTCGACGTACACGCGGTAGTCACGCCCGGTGCTGGTGACCGCGATGTGCTTCCAAGCGCCGAGCGGGAGCGTCGGCGCGGTGACCGTGCCTTCGACGCCCAGGCCCGCGAAGGTGGAGAAGCGAATGCCGTCATTGGAGAACGGCGTGAGATACATGAAGCCCGAGGCTCCGCCGAAGTCGAAGATGCGGCTCCAAGCACCGTTGCCAGCCAGGTTGACCCAGGCCGCAACGGTGATGTCCTTCACTCCGTCCGTGAGGCCGTCGGGCAGCTCGAGATACGACCCTGCGCCGTCGAGCTTGAGCGCCGATGCGAGACGACCGTCACTGCTGAGCGCGGCGGCTCCGCGCAGCATCGCCGTGCGATCGTAGCCGGAAGTGTCGATGACTTTGCCGTCCGTCGCCGGCGCGTCGAACTCGTAGTGCACGAGCAAGTCGGTGCGAATTCTCAGGTTGTCGAGCAGGTACACGCCGGGCGAACCCGGCACGTTGAGCGCGATCTTGATCTTCAGGTCGTCGCAGCCGTCGGCGAGCGCGGCGCTCACCCAAGTAGGAACCGCATATTCGAGCGTGGTGAACGCGCCGAGCGGGCGACCGGTGAGCTCCACTTGGCCGATATACGCGTTGTACAGATTGCGCGACGGGGCCTCCAAATACAGTTGAACCGCGCCCAGCCAGTACGGGTTCGGCTGCGTGGTCGGCAGCGCCAAATCGAGCGCGATCTTCTTGGCGCGGCCGCTAAAACTGAACGCTTCGCTCTGGTACAGCGAATAACCCGCTGGAGTTACCGCAAGCGAGCTCTGACCCTGGCTGTGCACGGCGCTCAGCGCGATCGACCCCGGGCCGTGCCACAGCGCTGCATCTTCGAAGCCGAGTAGCGCGCCGCTGGACACCGCGTCCAAATTGGAGCGCACGCTACCCACATGGTCGTCCTCGGGAGTAGCTGCGCACCCGACAGCCGCACAGAGTACGAACGGAGCCGCAAGACCTCTGGACATTCTCATTTGCAATTCCTCTCCTTCGGGCGCTGGAGTGCACGCGCGCCCCTTACCTCCCCTTGAGCAACTGTCGTACCGTGAGTCCAGCCCCGGTTCGCGAGCGCTCCGCGCACGAAGCGCGCGCGGAACGAGTCGGGCAATTGCCGGAGAAGGCATAGGTTTTTGCAAGTTGACCGTTTGTCGCCCGTCCTCCGATGATGTGAACGAGTCGCGCACTCGGGAGCTGACGTGCGTGAGCCTCAGTGATGGCTGGAGTCATCATGGGGGTGCTGCCTCGTGTCCTCGGTCGTGCGCGAGGCTCCGGTAAACCATGCGAATTTCGCCGGTGCTTCGCCGCGCTGCAGGCTCGTCGGGTGAGCTCACCGCCTACAGTTCACGACGCGAATCGAGCGTCGCCGGTGTTCTGCGACAGCGGCACGAACCTTGTAAGAAGAACAACCGAAGAAAGGCGCGCCGCCAACCACGGCGCCATCGCGATACGCGAAATCGAATGGGTCAAATCATTTTCTGTGCGCAATCCGCGCTGCGCGCGGGTCTGAAACGGGGGCGTCCGAGCGCCGCCCCGGGTTTGCGTCGCCCTGTGCGCTCATGAATCGCCTCATTCTGCGCTCAGCTGTGTGCCTCACTCTCGCGGCGAGCATCTCGGCTTGTGGCTCAGCGACGAACCAGACCCCAGGAGCCGTAGCTGGCGCGGGCGGTGACCCCGCCAACGCCGCGGGCTCTGCCGAGGGTGGAGGCGCAGGTGACGTCGTGGCCCTGGGCGGGATGGGCGGTTCGGTCGACAGCGGAGGTGCCGGCAGCGTCGCTGGAACCGAGTTGGTGCTCGCCGGCGCCGCGGGCCAAGCCAACAGCGATCCGCAGACGCTCGAGCTCAGCGGCGACATCACCAACATTCACGATCCCCAAGTGATTGAGGCCCAGGGCCGCTATTATCTGTATTCGACCGGCGAAGGGATCTTGGTGCACACCTCCGACGATCTGCGCGCTTGGACGTCCGCGGGGCAGGTGTTCGCGACCAAGCCGAGCTGGGTCACGATGACGGATGCGAAGGATCCCAACCTCTTGTGGGCGCCGGAGGTCTCGTACTTTGGCGGCAAATATCACCTCTTTTATGCCGCTTCGAGCTTTGGCAGTCAGAACTCGTGCATCGGTCACGCGACCCGCGCCGAGCTCGGCACGGGCCCCGGTTGGGTCGACAGCGGCAAACCCGTCATCTGCTCCAGTGCCGCCAACAACTACAATGCCATCGATCCGCACGCCTTCCTGGACGAGCAGGGAAACGCTTGGCTGGCGTTCGGCAGCTTCTGGTCCGGGCTCAAGCTGATCGCGCTCGATACGAACGGGGTACGGCTCGACACCGTCGTTACGTCGCTCGCAACGCGCGCCAACACCGCGGTCGAGGCGCCCTACATCGTCTACCACGATGGCTTCTACTATCTCTTCGAGTCAGTCGACGCCTGCTGCAAAGGTGCGGCCAGCACCTACAAGATCATGGTCGGTCGGTCTATCGACGTGACTGGCCCATACTCGGATCAAAGCTATGTAGCCCTGAGCGCAGGCGGCGGCACGTTGGTGCTGCAAGGGGAAGGGCGCTGGCGCGGCCCCGGTCACAATGCGATTTTGCACACGCAAGGCAAAGACTACAATATTTATCACTCCTACGATGCCGATAACGCGGGTATCCCGACACTCCGCATCTCCGAGCTCAGCTGGGCCCAGGATGGTTGGCCCATTTCGGCCGGCCCATGACCGGCCGGTTCCTTCGAGCGCCAGCGCCCGCGCGGAATCACCGCGCGGGCGTCCTGCAGGTGAGGTAAAGTGATGCGAACACACGCCCTACGTATGACCCCGAAAAAGCCCAGTCCAACGGCTCGGACGCGCCCGTTCGAGCGCGCCGCGGCGTCGCGCGCCGACGAGATCACCCGCTCTTTTCGCGCGCGCAATTCGGATCACGCGCGCGGGCCTAGCGCCGAGCCGGCGGAGCAAATGAGCACTCCGCCAATGCCGCTGATCCTGGATTGGGCCACGCAGGAGCGCACACTGGAGGCCGAGCTCTGGCATTCGGGTTCCGAGCTCGCGCGGGCGGGCTCCGCTCGCCCCCTGCCCGCTTGGCAGGATTGGCAAAATGAGCCCACCCGCTTCGAGCGCCGCGGGGCGCGGACTCGCCGCCGAGTACGAACGCCGTTCAGCCGTGTAGTTCGCATGCCGGCCGACCGCAGCGCGCGCTCCACCCCGATCTGGTTCGTGGCTTCCGCGCTGATGTTCGGCGCGCTGATGCTCGGCTCACTCGGCTTGGCCGTACTGGCGCTGCTGCGCTCGCCGCGTTTGCCCCGCGCCAAGCGCTGATCTTAGCGCGCTACGGCTTGCGGCCGCCGACGCGCACGTCCGAACTGTCGTCCGCGCTGGCGTTTCGCGCGATGCCATGGCGTTGCAGCAAACGGTGCAAATACATGCGATCGAGCTGCGCGGTGCGCGCGGCCAAGCTGACGTTGCCCGACGTTGCGTTCATCAGCCGCTCCAGGTACGCGCGTTCGAACTGCGCGATCAACTGCTCTTTGGCCTCCTTGAAGGGGCCGTTCAGGCTTGCATCGAGTGGCGCCGGCTCGGCGCGACCGTTCAGCCCGGAGCCCTCCGCCAGCTCGGCGCCGTTGACGATCGGTGAGCTGCCTGCATCTTTCATCACCAGCGCGCGTTCCACGTAGTTCCGTAGCTCGCGCACGTTGCCCGGCCATTCGTGACGCGCGAGCTCCCGGTACACTTGCGGCGTGAACAGCCGAGCGTATTCACTCGCGCCCATCCGCTCCAGAAACGCCGTCACGAGCTCGGGAATATCGTACACGCGCTCGCGCAGCGGCGGCAGACGCACCGAGAACACGGACAACCGGAAGTAGAGGTCCTCACGAAAGCCGCCGCGGTTGACCTCGCGTTCGAGATTGCGGTTGGTCGCGGCAACCACGCGCACGTCGACCTTGCGCGTCTCGTTCTCGCCCGCGCGCCGGATCTCGCGCGCTTCCAAGGCGCGCAGCAGCTTGGGCTGCATGTCGAGCGGCATCTCGCCGATCTCGTCCAAAAAGATGGTGCCGCGATCGGCCGCTTCGAACGCACCGATCCGCGTGCGGTCCGCGCCAGTGAAGGCGCCGCGCGCGTGCCCGAACAGTTCGCTCTCGATCAGCGAGGGAGAGATCGAGCCGCAGTCGATGGTGATCAGCGGCCCGTTCGCGCGCGCGCTGCGCCGAACGATCTCGTGGGCCACGAGCTCCTTGCCGGTACCGCTCTCGCCTTGCACGAGCACGGTGACGTCGCTCGGCGCCACGCGGTCGAGCACGCTGAACACTTCACGCATGGCGAGCCCGCTGCCGCGCAGCTCGCCGAAGCGGTCGAGATCCGGGATTCTGCGGGTCTTTTCGGGGTTCAGCGGCTTGATCCGCAACACCGAATCACCGAGCACGATCTCACTCTCGGTGCTCGGCAGGGTGGCGTCGCGCACGCGCACACCACACAAGCTCGTGCCGTTGAGCGAGCCAGTATCGGTCAGAATCCAGGCGCCGCGCTGCAAGGTGAGCACGCAGTGAAAGCGCGAGACTTGTCGGTCTTCCAATACGAGCTCGTTGCTGGGATGCGAGCCGATGCGGAAGCGTTCGCCTTCGAGCTCGAGCGTGCGACTCACCGCCTTGCCCGACTCGCGCGCGACGACCATCAAAAGGCGTGGGACCGCGACGAACGTGCTGGTCGTCAGCGACGACGACCTCACCGAACCAGACAGAGTCAGATCGTCTTCGAGGCCTGGCATCTCGCCAGGGACGCGCGCCATGGTCCAAGAGACTACGCGTTCGAGCAGTTGTCGTCGAGCGGAAGCCGCCAGGGCATTGCGGAGCGTGCCGGCCGGAACTTCGGGACGGGCTGCGCGGCCAGAGCCTCGCATTGCGGAGCAAATTAGGGCTCTGCGTGCGGCAACCACCTACACACACGAATCAATACCAATGTGGGGACAATGCACGCATATCCACCACGGATTGCACGAGCAGCCTAGACAGGCATTGCCTGATGCAGTCATGCTCGTGGCAATAGCTCAAGGGTCGCTTTGCGCCCGGAAGGATGAGAATGCGAGGTTGCGGTCGTTCAGTGTTGGGATGGTTCACGGTTGCGTGCGCACTTTGCGCGCAATTGGTGGCCCGCGAGGCGCACGCCGACACGAAGAGCTGTGTTGCGTCACACGCCTCCGCCCAGCGTGAGGCAAAGGCAGGCCGGCTGAAGCTCGCTTCACAGCTTTACACCACCTGCGGCTCGGACAACGAATGTCCGGAACAGCTCCGCACGGAATGCGCCGAATTGCTGGACAAGGTGCGGGCGACGATCCCGACCGTGATTTTCTCGGTGCTCGACGAAAACGGCAAAGACGTGAGCAACGTACGCGTTTTTTCCACCGACGAGCTGATCACCGAGGGCCTCAATGGGCTTGCGATCGACATGGATCCCGGCAAGCACCGGCTGCGTTTCTTGCTGCCCTGGGGGGATGTGCTGAGCAGCGACGTATTGATCCGCGAAGGCGAGAAAAATCGCCTGATTCAAGTGAAAATCGAGAAACCGGCGACCGAGCCCGCGGCGGCCAAAGAGCCGCCGAAGCAGGAGCCTGAAAAAGCGCCGCCCCCTGTGGTGCGTAAGCCTCCGGTCGCCGCCTGGGTAATGACCGGGGTAGCGGTGGCTGGTGCAGGTGCATTCACTACCTTCGCCCTGCTCGGAAATTCACAAAAGCACAAAATCGATGCCTGCGCGCCGGCGTGTGACCCTACTTACAAAAACACGCGCAACACCCTGAAGACCGACTACCTCCTTGCCGATATAAGTCTTGGTGTCGCAGTTGTCTCAACGGCCGTGGCCACCTACTTGTTCGTGTCCTCCTCGGGCCACCAGGAACCCGTGGCTGAAGCGCCGCACTTCAAGCTCCAGGTCGGACTCGCTCGCGCTGGAGGCACCCTCCTGCTTTCCCGCGCCTTCGAATAGCCGAACTCCGCCGCCATGCTGATGCTCAGTCCGTCCGCCACCTCCCTACACCATCCAGTCGAAGTCACGTCAGGCGGTGAAAGCTACCGGCCCCTGCTCGAGCTGGGTCGTGGTGGCATGGCACGCGTCTACCTGGCTGAGCGGACAGCGCGTGGCTTGCGCAAGCTGGTGGTGCTCAAGGTGCTCGATCCGAGCCTGGCCACCGACCCGGAAATGCGCGCCGCGTTCCGGCGCGAAGCCGAGCTGTGCGCACGCCTGAACCATCCGAACATCGTGCAAGTGTTCGAGGTGCTGGACGAGATCGCAGCGCCGATGATGGTGATGGAGTACGTGGAGGGCGTCTCCCTTTCACAGATCCTGGCGCGCACGGACGGCCGCTTGCCCCTTCGTCTGCACATTCACATCGTGATGCAGGTGCTCGCGGGCTTGCAGTATTTCCACGAGCTGAAGGACAACGTCGGCAACGCGCAGCGCCCCGTGCATCGCGACGTTTCACCGCAGAACGTGCTCGTGATGCACGAGGGCGTGGTCAAGGTCTTGGATTTCGGCATTGCCAAGCTGCGCGACGCGGCTTCGCCCGAGGTGACCCAAGCCGGCATCATCAAAGGCAAACTCGCGTACATGCCCGGCGAGCAAGTTGCGGGCGACATGAGCATCGATCGCCGCGCCGACATATTCGCCGCCGGCGTGATGCTCTGGGAGGGCTTTGCCCGCAAACGCATGTGGCAAGGCTGGCAGCAGAACGACGTCGTGAGGGCGCTCGTCGCCGGACAGATTCCGAACATTCGCGAAGCCTGCCCCTGGATCTCACAGGGCTGGGAAGCGATCATCAATCGCGCCACTGCCGGCCAGCGAGAGGGGCGCTTCGACACGGCCCTCGACATGCAGATCGCGATGGAAGAATGTTTGGCCGAGGTCGGTGGCCCCGTGCCGCAGCGTGAGCTGGCCACGTTCATGGCGACCGAGTTCGGCGAGTGGCGACTCGAGCGGCAGCAGCTGGTGGACGCGGAGATGAGTAAACCAGCGATCCCGCTGGCGAGCGTCTTGGGCGGCACGCTGAGCTCGGCCAGCCGTATTCAAATCACGCACACGCCCGGGACCGCGAGCGGCACGATCGATCCGATGCTGCAGAGCAGCGCCAAGCGGCGGCCGTTGACGAGCATCGTGGTGGTGCTGTTGCTCATGACCGCAGCAGCCGTCGCCGCGACGCAGTTGATGCGAGATAAAAGCGCGCCGCCCGCGCCCGCAGCGGCCGCAAAGCAGATTCATTTCTCGATCGTGGCCTCGCCGACCGACGCGCAGATCCTCGTCGCCGGCAAACCGGTGCCACAAAATCCGTGGACTGAAGCAGTGCCCGCTTCGAGCGCCACTCGCATGGTCGAAGTGCGCGCGCCCGGATATCAAAGCTACGCAAAGGCGGTCCCGCTCGACTCCGATGTCGAGCTCTCCGTTCGGCTCGAGCCCTTGCCCGCCGCGCCGATCGCGTCGGGCTCCGCGCCAGCGCCCGCTCCTTCGGCGTCAACGAAGAGCAGTGGTCGCGCTAAGTGGGGAGCAGGTTCGCCGCGCACGTCCGCTGCGCCTGCCGACGCGGCAGCTGCAGCGGCGAAAGCGAATTGCAATCCGCCCTACACGCTCGATAGCGACGGCGTGAAAACCTACAAGCCTGAATGTTTCTGATTCGGGTCAGTCCGCGCTGAGTCTGGAGAGCTCTGCTCTCCACTTAAAAAGGAAAACATAGTGTCGCGAAATACTTCTATTTCAATCCTGGGTGTTTCTGCGTGCGTGCTCTTGGCCGTGAGTTGCTCGAGCGACAACACGAGCAGCGGAGGGTCGGGCGGTACCGGCGGTGCCGGCGGCGCTCATGCAGGCGGCTCAGGCGGTAGCGGCGGCATGGTCGCACACGGTGGGGCGGCAAATGGCGGCGCTTCAGGCGGTGTTTCGAGCGGCGGCGGAGGGGCCACCGGAAACGGAGGCACCGGCGGTACCGGAACGTCCGGCGGAGCGGGCGGCGGAACCGCTGGCAGCGCGAGTGGCGGAACCGGCGGCGCGAGCGGTGGAACCGGCGGAAATGCTGGCGAGGCGGGCGCACCCGCAGCCGAGGGCGGCGCTGCGGGCGCCGGTCCCATCTCGGATGGAACTCTGCTCAAGTACAATTTCGACGAGGGCACTGGCACCGTCGTCACCGATTCTTCCGGTCGCGGCCTGAACGGAACCGCCTCGGACGCGGCAGTCTGGTCGGCAGCCGGACGTCACGGCGGCGCGCTCGCACTGAACGGCGGCACACCGCCCACCAAGTTCGTGTCGGTCCCACCCGGCATCCTCAAGAACGTCACCAACTTCAGCATGACCACTTGGGTGAAGATAAATACCGATCCGGGCTGGTATCGGATTTTCGATTTCGGCGGCTCAGGGACTGGGACCGACACGCGCTTCATGTATTTGACTCCTGGCAGCAATCAGGGGCTTCACTTCTCCATCTTCGGCGGCGCAGCTGCTCGCGAAGCGGCTACGGTGACCAACACGCATCTTCCGCTCGCGGTCTGGAAGCACGTCGCAGTGACCGCTCAAGCCGACGGCGACAACTACATCTACGTCGACGGTTTCCCCGCGGGTCATTCGACCGGCATCATCGTGCCGCCGTCGGAAATGGAGCCACTATCGGCCGATTCGTGGCTCGGCAAATCCCGTTTCGCCGCGGACGGCGGGTTCGACGGGTTGATGGACGATTTCGTGCTCTACGATCACGTGCTCACCCGCACCGAGATCGCCGATTTGGCCTGGCCAAAGAGCGACTACTCGGACTGGCGCTTCGACGAGGCGAGCGGAACCAAAGCGGCCGACTCTTCCGACCGCGCGATCGACGCGGCGTTCGCGGGAACCGCGCAGTGGACCAGCGGCCGGCTGGGCGCGGGCGTGGCCCTGGACGGCACGACCGCGCACGTCTCGCTAGCCTCGAACCCGCTCGCGGGCTGCACCACCGAGGCGACGATCGCCATCTGGGTGAAGCTCGGCGCCGCCGCGCAATGGGCGCGCGTGTTCGACTTCGGGACCGCCAACGGGGACGCAACCGACCGCTGGATGTTCCTCGCTCCGCGCAACGGCACCAACGCCCTGCAGTTCTCACTGCATACGCCCACGGCCGACATGGACCTGATTTCGAATACGACAGTTCCGACTGATTCGGCGTGGCACCACTTGGCGGTCGTGATGTCGCCAGCCGCCGCCACGGTGTACATGGACGGCGTTTCGGTAGCCAATACGGCAACGCCGTTGGCCCCGAGCGAGCTCGGTGCAGCGACGCAGAATTGGCTCGGGCGGTCTCGGTTCGGAACGGACGCGTATCTGACGGGCTCGCTCGATGAGTTGCGCATTTCGTGCCGGGCCTACACTGCGGATGAAATCGTCAATTTGGCCTTCAAATGAGTGAAGGCCTGCGTTCGCCCGTGTGGCTGATGGGGCCTTGGCTGGTATTCGCCTGCCAGGGCTACGCTGATTCGAGCCGGCTCGGCGTTGCCGGCACGGCCGGCAACGACCCCGGAGGCGGAGCGAGCGCAGGTGGCATGAGCGCAGGAGGAATGACGACAACCGGTGGCAACGCGGCGCTCGGCGGCGCGAGCTCTGCGGGAGGTGGCGCGAGCGGCGCCACCTCGGCCGGCGCAGGGCAAACGACCGGCGGAGTGGGCTCGAGCGGCACGGCCGGCGCAAGCGGCACGGCCGGCGCGAGCGGTGCGGCCGCCACGAGCGGCATGTCGGGCGCAAGCGGTGCGGCAGGCGCGAGCGGCGCGTCGGGCGCAAGCGGTGCCGCCGGCTCGGTCGGTTCTGCCCCGCCCATCTCGCTCAGCCTCACTGGCTCGATCACGCAAGTGCACGATCCCGATATCATCGAGGAAAACGGCAAATTTTACCTATTCTCGACGGGCCAGGGCGTGCAAGTGCGCACCTCGACCGATCTGCACGCTTGGACTTCGGCTGGCCAAGTGTTCGCGAGCAAGCCCGCCTGGATCACGACCACCGCGCCGTCTGACCCGAACTCGCTCTGGGCGCCAGAGGTCGCGTATTTCGGCGGCAAGTATCACCTCTATTACGCTGCTTCGAGCTTCGGTAGTCAAAGCTCCTGCATCGGCCACGCCACGCGCACATCGCTCGCCACGGGCAGCTGGACCGACTCGGGGGCCGCGACCATTTGTTCGACCACTGCGGACAACTGGAATGCGATCGACCCACATCCCTTCTTGGATGAGGCCGGGCATGGCTGGCTAGCGCTCGGCAGCTTTTGGACTGGGCTCAAGCTCATTCGCCTGGACGACAATGGCAACCGAGATGGGCCGGATTTCTTTTCGCTCGCCACGCGCGCCAACACGGCCGTGGAAGCTGCGTTCATCGTTTTCCACGCTGGCTACTACTACTTGTTCGAATCCGTCGACTATTGTTGCAAGGGTGTGAACAGCACCTACAAGATCATGGTCGGTC
>Ga0068855_100002223_pt1 | contig 24009 bp, 26 predicted proteins | sample KBSCornC52_FD_66592 | JGI IMG/M metagenome (GOLD analysis project Ga0068855, IMG submission 66592) | Corn rhizosphere microbial communities from Kellogg Biological Station, Michigan, USA - KBS Corn C5-2 | ecosystem: Host-associated > Plants > Roots > Rhizosphere > Soil ...
TTGTCTCGTGTTTTGGGCCACCGATGCTGTGCACACGAGTAGCAATAATATCACTGAAAGGTGAATATGTTTATGGGTTGTCATGCTGTTCAGTTTCTGTAATAGTTTCCTGAATAGGTATAATAGGAAAGATCCTTGCGAAAATGGTTATCAGAAGCAACATAGCCGCCAGCGATCCGATAGCAATAGCCCATTCTTCCCAGGTTGGAAAATAATGCCGGTAAGATCCTGGTACATCGCGCATAGGAAGGAACGGATGCAACAGGGTAGGGGTAACAATGATGTATCTCTTAAACCACGATCCGATCACTACCAGTAGCCCTGCTATAAAAGCCGGTAAAGGACGCCTGCCTTTTTTGAAAATTAATATTACTATCGGCAGGAACATGGAGCATACAATGGCAAACCAGAACAAGGGCGCAAAATCACCGGCAAACAATCCTATTAAATAATCGCGTTCGGCCTTTTTCATTTTGAATGCGGGCACCAGAAATTCGTTGATGTTAAAATATAAATACAACAGGGCGAGCATCACCACAATCCTTCCCATTTTATCAAAATGCTGGCCGGTTATATATTTCTCCAGGTTATAAGCCCTTCTGAATGCATACATGGCCATCAGAACCCCACCTGCACCCACCAGAAAGGCGCCGGATATAAAGTATGCTCCGAAATTGGTACTGTCCCAACCCGGCCGGTAAGTAGTTGCAAACAGCCACGACGTTACCGTGTGAATAGAAAAGGCTACAGGAATAATAGTGATCACCAGAATATTGATCGCTCTTTCGTTGATCTTTATCTGGCCCGGAGAGTTTGTCCAGAACGATCCCAGAAAGCGGTACAGTTTACTAAAGGGACCCTTAGGATTGTGCTTCAGCAACAACCTGAAGTCGGGCAACAAGGGGAAATACAACAGCAGGATGCTTATAAAAAAATAAGTAGTGATCACAATCACATCCCATATTATAGGCGACTGTAGTCGCCCGTGAGTAAACAGGTTGTAAAACCTGTCGGGACGTCCCATATCCACCACAATGATCACGGCGGCACATGTAATAGCGGCCACAGCAATGATCTCAGCGATTCTCGTGAGCGGTGTGCTCCAGTGAACATCGGTTAACCTCAGCACAGCAGTGATCAACGATCCCACCAGGCTGATGGCTACGAAAAAAACAAAATTGGAAATGTAAATACCCCACGAAACATAGTCCCGCATAGCTGTCACTTCAAGACCTTTTGATAACTGGCGGGCATAAGCTACGAGGCCGGTAATACAAAGGACCAGCAATATACCGAACCATAGTTTACCCTTATTGCCGAACCTGCGGGGTAGCAGGTCTTCGATTATTTTATTCTTAATGATATTATCCACAACCGGTTATTTTGAGTTAACTTTTTTTATCATCTGCGTCTTGTTCTTCGTCCTTAAACGGAAAATTCCTGTTCACCGGCGGCAGGTAGTATACGCTTGGTTTCGTGCCTAGTTCTTCCATCAGGCGGTAGCCCGCCTTATCTCTCACCAATTCGCTGAAGCGGAATGTTTCCGAACCGTTGGTAACAGAATCTTCCAACATATCGCCAAAAAAGAAAACGCCGTTCGGGCAGGCAGAAACACAATGTGGCAGTTCGCCCTTCCGGGTCATATCAGGGCAGAAATCGCATTTGCCCACTGTTCCTTTTTTTTGCGGCACACTGGTTTCGCAGGAATAAGGCTGATCAGCTATTTGTTTGGGTAAACCGGGATCGCCCCAGTTGAACACTCTCGTTGAATACGGGCACGCAGCCATACAAAACCGGCAGCCGATACAACGCTCACTATCGATCAAAACAATACCGTCCTGGCGTTTGAATGTTGCATCAACCGGGCATACCTTCACACAGGGTGGTTCATCACAATGCATACAGGTGGTTGGCTGCCAGTACTGAGCAGTTTGATCACCGTCCTGCATGGGATAAACCTTGATCCAGTTTTGACCTGGATGAACATGGTGCATGTGATCGCAGGCTTCCTGGCACTTCTTAAGGCTTTTGCACCTCGAAAGGTCTATGACCATTACAAACTTTTTCCCCTTGATGCCTATACGAGCTTCTTCATTCGACACCGGCGGCAGATGTGGTACAGGTTTCAAAAAGGCTTTATCTACCTCTATTACTTCCCCATCTACAGAAAGCAGCTTTACCTTTTCGCCTGAAGGTTTAACCATGTCAGCGGCATTTTCTTCAAAGGGGTTGCCTTTGCCGGAGCAACCGGCAAAAGCAGCGCCTGCCAGCAGGGCGCCTGCAATAAATTCTCTTCTGGAGGTATCTGTTTTTTTCATTGTAATATTTATTTACAGCTTCCTGACCCATGTTTGTAACTCCTGATCAGAAACTCCTTTTTCCACTATACTGATCTTCGAAACATCCACTTCCATTAGCTGACCATCCTGCGATAGCACTTTGATAGTGGTTTTATCGGGAGCAGGTGCACAATCAATTACAGCTTTTCTTTTTGAAAGCAGTCCCAGCTTCAAAAGAGGAAGGGCCGATAACAGCCCGATCCACCCCAGTAGTTTGCGCCTGGTAGTCGCTTTGTGTGAATCCGGTTTTAATGTTTCCATACATTTACCTTATCAGGATGAACAATAGCATTCAAAGAAACAAGCCTGCCGGCTTGCCGGCAGGCGTAAATACCTTATTTCTTCAGCGTACGCATATAATTCACAACATTCCAGATATCTTCTGCTTCCGGAATTTTCTTTTTGAAGGAAGGCATGTCTTCACGTCCTTCTGAAATTTTATAGAACAAGGAACCGTCAGACTGTGCCTGTGCGGATTCCGTGGTCAGGTCCTGTGGCTGGGTTTTTAACTGGGCTGCTTTGGTACCGTCGCCAAGGCCTTTTTTGCCATGGCACGATGCACAATGTTGAATCCAAAGGCTTTTGCCCGCGTCGATAGACTCTTTGCCCGCTTTAACCGGATTAACAGTTTTGGCTGCTTTTTCGGGTACGGGCCAGGGTTTGGGCTGAACCAGTGTATACGCCGCAGATATCAGAAGAACGCCTGACATCAGGCTAACTGAAAATATGTTCATAGCTTATGTGTTTTAAAAATTCCATAGTCTTGAAATATTGAACCCTATGCAAAACTGCCCCTTTGTATAATCATTCTGATTTAACAGGTTGTTGTCCTGAGCAAGTGTGTAACTGTAATTCCCGGCAAACACCTGAAATGTATGTCCGCTTGTTTGCATTTGTAAACCAAAACTGATATTAGGGTGTGGGTTGTTCAAAGGGTGTTGTGTAATGGGCTGATCATAGTTGGCAATCAGGGATGTTTTAGGCGTTATTTTATACCGGCCACTGAAACAAACAGCCAGGTGATCGTTCTTCATTTTTGACTGAATGGTGTTCGATTTGTCGTAATACCCTTCCACATTGTTGAAATGTGAAATGCTGAAGCCGGCCTGAACGGAGAACGCTTCGGTAATCTTTCTGGCCACGAGCAACTGATTGAAAAAAGTGAACCGGTCAGAAAATGTTACAATGGGCAACGATGGGTTCCGTTTTCTTGTATCCATGGCCAGGTTGCCGAAGTAAGTAACGGATACGGGTATTGCATTGTCTCTGGTTTGTTTAAGTACCGCCCACTTCAGGCTTGCGTCTGTTTGCATATTGAAGTTGCTTACGCCAAAACCTATCTGTACATCTTTAACAGGTACATAGCTGAATCCAAGCCGCATGTTGGCGCCGGCAAACAAACCGAACAGGTCGGTAAAGCCGTTGTTAACGATTCCGAACCGGTGACTGATATCGAATTCAAACGTGCCTTTCACCGGCACCATCACCGTTTGGTTATCTATTATATAGTTCCCTTCGAAAGTATTTTTGGCATACGACCTTTTTTTTGCTACGGGCCCGGCTGTGGTAGAGTCCTGCGCCAGTACTCCGGTTCCCAATAGTAGTATTGCGAACAACATACATCCCCACATGGTTATGCAATACCTGGTTAATATCTTATGCATTGTTATGGTTTTTAATTGTTTTTGGCACCCTGGTTTATCCATGCATACACCTCTGCATTGATATCCTGGTTAGGCCCGTTACCCAATGGCATCACGGGACTTTTTTTACCGGTGAGCCAAAGCATGATCACACTGTTGTCGGGATCGTTGGCCTTGATATAACTTCCCTGTGCAAGCGATGTAAAGGCATTGGCTGCCGACAGGTCGGGCGATTTTCCTCCCGGCACATGGCAACCGCTCAATGCACAGTTTTTTGAAAAAATGGGTAGAATATCATTTGAAAAGCTTACCGTGGTGGTAATGGCGCTTCCCGGATTCACCACTATGGTGGTAGACTTGTAACATCCTGAAATAGCAATTACCAGAGAAACTACAATGGCTGATAACAGGGCTATTGTTTTCGTTTGCATACAATTCGTTTAAATAAAGAATCAGTATGTTACTTACTGCTGAAACTTCAACAGCAGATTAGGCTGAATGCCGTGCTGGTTGTTAGACTGGTTCCAGATAGCCACTCCAAATTGCTGGTCCTGCAGACTGGAAAAATCTACATCCTGCTTTAGCACATCGTCTGTTTTTAGTTTCCGTTTGTATTCAATTACCCAACCGGTACCTGTATAAACTGCAGCACATGTAATATCGGCCCTGCCTCCAATTAATGGGGAAGCGATGTAACTGGGAATGCATTTGGCACCGTCGCCACCATTTACCGGGTCGCCGGTTCTTTGGTAATCGGTTCCTGTAGCGGGATCGATAGTGCCGCCGTTATAGGTTAACACGCCGGAAGAGCTAACGCCTGTGATCTTAACTGCCTTGCCGCCCGGTAGTGTATCTTTTGCAAGGATGTAATAATAATTGGTAGCACCGGGGATAATCCACATGGGAACATTTACTGCTGTACCAGTTCCATCGAGTTTCAATGACTGCCGGTTGTTTGATGCGCCCTGGGCAGGAGTAGTGGTATAAGATGGTGTAAAAGGCCATTTCGTTGAGGCGCCTGAAACGACAATGCCATCAACATGGCGGCCATTGCCCGAACCACCAACCAGATTGGTAACCTGCGGCCCTCCGGCCCAGTCCTGGTAATTATCGTCCATTTGATTAAACAACAGATCCCTGCTTAAATGCCCCCACCACATGTCGATCTTTTCACTGGCGCCATTGGTATAGTGGTTACCACTGCCGGCATTTGACTGCGAAACCGGCGGCGATACAGAAAAATCGGTATAAGGAGTGAATACATGGCAGCTGGCGTAACAGGTCTGCGAAATGAACTTAGGCGTGGAAAAGTCGATATTCCACAGCATGGCAAATTTGTCTTCGCCATGTCCCTGCCTTGTTAATACGCCATTTACGTCATAGGTGCGGCTGGTGGGTTCCTGAGCCCATAGTTTGGTGTCGGGGTTAAAATACCAGGCCGCTACATTTACACTTTGCGTATTGTCGGCATATTCCAGCAGGAAATAAATGTTCTCCCCGTCATACATCGAACGGAGCGTTGCAGGGTATTGCTCGCCATTGTAACCGGTAAAAAGGTTATTGCCCGGATCGGGAACTGTGGGTGTGATCGATAAAGTTTGAGCATTGCTCCAGATGGCATCGATAGTTCCGTCAATGGTCGGTGGCGTTGAGGTTTTGTAGGAAAGAAGAGTGCTTGAGGATGAGGATGAACTAAGAACTACCTGGTCTTTTCTGGTACAATACAGTAACAGAATGGTGGAAGAAACCATTAGAATAATGACATAGTATTTCTTCATAAACAACGTTTTTGTCTAAGAGCTTATTGACAGACCAAAAGAAAAAAATAAATTCATGCTTCTTTAAGACATTCATCAGTTGTTGATATGATTACCGTCAGTTTCGCAGGAAAGCGACAATATAAATGCTTACTATTATTTATGTAATAGATACATGAATGTAGAGTTGCACGTTTTTGCCCGGCTAAACAGATCGATCTATTTTCCAGAATCTTTACGCGCCGGGATCTTATAATCATCATTACTAACTTTTATTCCTTTACCCTTTTTTCCCGCCCGGCATTGTACAGGGCGACAGGCTAACCTTCACCATGATCAAACAGTAATGATTGCTGAGTCAGGAACAAACCAGCGCGCAATAGCTTTTTGAAGTTCGCTATGATCGGGGTCGTTGTCAGCAGCCCAGGCAATGATTCCATCCGGACGTATCAATGCTGCACTTATACCTAACCGGTCTTTGGTACTGCCCGAAACATACCTGATCTGATCGCTGTATTTATTTGCCAGCGTTTTAAGTGAAGCGTTCATATTAAAATCAAGCAGCATGCCCCGGCCATCGTGCATGAGTTCGCCAACTTTTGTACCGTTGTCAAGTTCAAAGTTGGGAACGCTGTAGCCTGTGAGCATGTGATCGCCGCCGATATTATAGTGTGTGAAAATGCCCCACACTCTTCCTGCAATATAGGTGGCGCCATCACGCGTATTCATAAGATCGCGAACAATTGCATTCAGCGCGCGGGCCTGTGGTGTTGGTTTCATAATGGCGACCTGAGCGCGTGACCAGTCCAGGACCTGTGCGCCTATCGGGTGCCGTTCGGTATGGTAACTATCCAGCAAACCTTCGGGCGCTTTGTTTTGAATGGTGGCGGCAAGTTTCCAGCCGAGGTTCATGGCGTCGCCCAAACCCAAATTAAGTCCCTGACCGCCTAACGGTGAATGGATATGCGCGGCATCGCCGGCTAATAATACCCGTCCGTTGCGATAAGCTGTAGCCTGGCGTGCCCTGTCAGTCCATGTAGTTGCAATATGCAGTGTGCTGATGGTAACGTTTGTATTCGAGATGCGGCGTAATACCTCCTGTATGTGTTCACGCGTAAGTGGCTTTTGTGAATCATGAAAAGCCCCTCCATCAAAATCCTGGATCATCAGATAACCTGGTTGCGATTGCAGGTACATGCCTGTTACTGTCATGTTGCGGCCCGGACTAAGCTTCTCCGGATCTGCCATATCAACCTGTGCCGTGTAACCGGTAAATTCCGGTTCCGTACCAGCGAATTCAAAACCGCCTGCTTTGCGAACAACACTTCGGCTTCCATCGCAACCTACGAGCCATTTACTTGTAAAGGCTTGGTCGCCCGACTGAACCATTACGCTGTTGTCGGTTTGATGAAAATCAGTAACAGCATACCCGCGTTTGATTATTACGCCAAGCGCTTCTGCACGACGGGAAAATATTGTTTCAAGCTCATGCATTTCAGAAATTAAACTGGCATCGGTTGAGCTGGCAATACGGTACTTCCATTGTGAGGGGTCGATATTGCCCTCAAGAAGTGGAATGCCTGCAAAATGCCCAACCTGACGACGTGACCCTTGTCCGGAGTTTTGATGCGGGCTTTTAAGGCGCTTATGGATCTCCAGTTCATGTAACAGCCCGCGACGGTAAAGCGCTTCAATAGTCAGTGATGAGAGTCCCCGTATTCCGAAAGGAAGTTTTTTTAATGGTGAGTTCGGGTCCTCCGCTTTTTCCAGTATCAGAACTGAACACCCGGCCAGCGCCAGTTCACAGGCGAGAAAGAGACCCACAGGTCCGGCGCCGGAAATGATTACATCGTAAATAGAATGGTCCTGTACGGATTTTGTGCTAATAGCTTTCATATAGAATAATTAAAGCACAAAAGTCCTGAAAGCTCCGTCCTTAGGCTTGTATAAACGCGACAAAATTATCGCTCACTGCCCGTTCCTTTTTTACTTTGCGGGCGAATGCGGCTGGTGTAGTGCCGCTGTAGCGTTTAAATTCCCTGCTTAGGTGCGATTGATCTGTATAGCCCAGCTCATGAGCTAAACCGGCAAGATTAGTATGCGGATGATTCCATAATTGATTTCGTACCTGTTCAAAACGCATCAGGCCCGACACGTCTTTAACCGTATAGCCCGAAGATTGCTTGAAGTTTCTTTCCAGCGTTCGAACGGTTGCGTTAGCTGCTGCAGCAACCTGGCTTACAGGCATAGTGCCTTTTGCTTTACTCATAGCAACTCCTGCTTTGAAAAGCATACTGTCAATAGCAACCTGCGATCGGGCATTCATGAAATATTGTTTTACCAGGGCCAGCGCTTCATCTATTTTGCCGGCGTGAATTAACTCATTCAATGTAGGTTGAAGCTGAGCGATAGGATGCTCAAATATGCGCACGCCGTCTTTACCCGACGGCAATCCGAGCAAATCGAATACAGTCCAGGGAAAGCACCTGATACCAATCACCTCTAACCGGTTTTTTGTGTAAAAAGTAACAGGCTGATTGAGCAGACCCATCATAAATGGAGAAGGTAATGGCTGAAGAATTCCGTTGTGCAACATGCTGCAGTCGCTTCCGAAATAAAAAATGATCTCTGCATAACCGTCAGGCAGTACCTCAAAGCCTGATGGCAGTTCTCCCACATCTCTGGTGTTATGCCAAAAGCATTTTATCGTGTCCCTTAGCTCCTCCGGAGGTTCAAATTCCTGGTGATACATGTTGAAAGTTAACATATTTGGTTGTAAATTACATATAACCTCCTATACCATTAACACCTGGCGCTTATGAAAAAAACTTGTCCGGTACAAACCGATAAAAATCAGGGCATAGCCGCTGCCCGTAATAGTCAGTCATCAGGTATTGCCTTTCCCGCGGTTGCCCCCTTTCAAATGGTACAACACGGTTCGACCGGTCAACGTGATATTACACTGCCCGAATTACCAATACAACAAAAAGCGCCGCATCCACAGGAAGCCTGGCATGCGGTTCAGCAAAAGAGCCGGGTGCAGCCCGTAGTTCAAATGATAGAAAGAGTATCCGTTAATGATGATGTGCACCTGGAACAGGAAGCCGATGTAATGGGCGAAAAGGCCACGCAGCTTCATGCGGACCCTGTTGTACAGCGTTTTTGCACGCCGGTTAGTGTTGCCAATTCCGCCGGCCCTGTAATACAACTTTACAAGCCTAAGCCAGCCGATAAGAAAAAAAAGTTTCTGGTTAAGAGAAATCCTTCTGATCTCGAATTTATTACTGCAACCTTTGAAAAAGAAATAAAAGATATTGGGTGGGTCTTCAAAGACGGGCAGGGCAAGGAGTTTACAGTAGCCAATCAAAGAAATATTAAGCAGCTGGGAGAAGAGATCAGACCAAAGGGTAGTGGCAGGGGCAAGAGCGGCAAAAACAAGTCTTATTATAACGAAGCTACTTTTGCGCAATATTGTCAATACCCCGGTTGTAAAAGACAGAAGAGATTTAAAAGCACGGATGAGCTGCACGGTCATATAAGGAAAGCGCATCCTTTTCCTAAACTGCCTGAATACCCATATACGCTTTTTGGCGGACAGAGTGCTTCTACCCATTCTTTAATTAAAGAAGGAGAGGAGTTTATTCCGTTTACAAGCAAAACCGGTCAGGGATTTCATTCAGAATGGAGGCATTTTGATAAAAGAGGAACAAAGAGAAAATTTGAAGAGATAGAAGAAGAGGTAGTTGACGATGAAGTTGATGAAGAGATTGATGAAGAAGGCAGCGGGGAATTTAATGACGAGTTTAATGAAGAGTCCAGTGAAGAATTCAGTGAAGAAGACATTGAAAAAGAAAAGGAAAAAGTGAGTGAGCAAGGTGGCGAAGCAGTTGATGAGGAAACAGAAAGCACACATCCGTCTGACATTACATTTACTACCAGTTTAACGGATTTTATGAGCAAGGGCAGTAGTGCGCCCGGAGGATTATTTTTAACAGGCGACCCGCATTGCGGTATTTGCTCCGTTAGCCTCGACAAAGCTGGTTTGCCCGTTACATACCCTACCAAAGCAAAGCCGATCACTTCGCCGATGTATAACATACCGGTATCTGCTCCCAATCAAAAAAATATTAAGTCAGCCTTTCCGAAGCCACCCGATCATACGCATAGTACGCATCTTACTTATGGTAAGGGCAATTTTCCGCGTAAACTGGAAACCAGGCAAAGTTCTGTTGACCGGTTACGCCGTCAGCATAGTGGGAAAGACAAACAACAGGGTGAACAGTACATTAAGTTTGTGATGCAGTCGATGAATTTAAATCGCATTCAGTACAATAATTTTTTCGGCGGCCTTAACGAAGGGCAGGGATACTCCCGCGATCAATTAAAACAGGAGCTTACTGACCGTCCCATACCGCAAAACCCATATACCTTCGATCTCTATTGTCCTTCACCAATTCGTCCTTCCGGAGAAGAGGAAGAAGAATTGCAGGAGCCGCCGTTGCCACAGAAATCAGATACGAAACCATCGGGATCACAGAAGGCAGAGAAGGAACCGTCGCGGTCACAAAAATCAGAGAAGGAGCGGGAGCCAAAAAAATCGTTGCTTGATGAACTGGTAGCTTCCATAGATAAAGCGTTTAGACAATTTGATCCCGAAAGGTTTAAAATGCGTAAAAAAGACGAAGCATTTTTTGATCCGGTTAGTGAAAATAATTGTCTCATAACAGCCATAAACGGAGGCACAGCTGCCAGTGCTGATGATGTGCTCATGATCCGTTATCTTATCTTCGATCAGCTTGACATTCCTTATGGGGAATTTCTGCCAGCCAGCCCGGAGGTGATCTATATTATTGTAAAAACATTGAGGATAAAGCCGGCCCGTATTGAGATCTTCATGTCGGGGCGCAGATCGGCTGCTCAGGTATTTATCGTTACGGGAACCTATAATGTAGTTGAACTGGAGGGAGATGAAGCAGAACGCCAGGAAGAAGAAGAGGACTCAAAGAAGATACCTATTACACACAGTGGCGGCAACCATTTCAGTTATAGAAGAGGTCGGCGTAAGTGATGGAGTAATAGGTTGATAAGTTGAAAAGTTAATAGGTTGATAAGTTGATAAGTCGGTAAGTTGACGCTAACCTTATTAACCTGTCAACTTATCAACCTATTAACTGCTTATTACTTTCTCTTCTTTTTCATATTGATCAGCAGGGTATCGAGTCTGTCGAAACGGTCTTCCCAGATCTTCCTGAATTGACTTAACCAGTCGTCAATTTCCTTCATTTTCCGGATCTCCAGCGTATAATAAATTTCCCGGCCCTGATACTCCTGTTTAACCAGTTCACACTCCGTTAGTATACGCAGATGTTTTGATACGGCCTGCCTGGTGGTATCGAAATGTTCAGCAAGAGCATTAGGCGTCATCGCCTGCGAAGCTATTAAAACCATGATGGCCCTTCTGGTAGGGTCTGCAATTGCCTGAAAAACATCTCTTCTCATAACCTTTATTTAATCATGACTAAATACCTGTTTCTGTTCCCGATGATGATCCATATCTCAATGGCCAATAAGATCAGTGCAATAGGCAGTCCCGAAGGCGCTGTTATGATATTTGTTAACAAAATGCCTATCATTACCGGAAAAATTACAAGGGCGCCCAGTGCTCTTGTTTTGGGGATTATGAAGAGAATGCCACCAACAATTTCGGCAATGCCAACCAACGGCATCAGCCAACCGATCGTCATAAAGGCGCCGAATACCTTCATCAAATTTTCAGGCATATCCTTTGGCACAGGCATATAATTGAGGAACTTATTCAATCCGGCATTAATAAACATAAGTCCGAACAACAGACAAATTACAAATGTGACTTTAGATTTCATGGTTGTTATCTTTTTAGGATTATCAACAGCTCATCCAGTTTTTCGAGGGTTAATTTCATTCCTTCTTCCATGCCCATCTGAATAACGGTTTCAAGATCGCTGAGCGATTTATAGCTGACTATGGTTTCTACCAGTGTATTTTCTTCGGCATAGTCAAGGAACGTTACATTCCAGTTAGCGCGCGGAAGATCGGGGTTCATATTTCCGTTTTCGTCACAAAAGCTATCGAGCGCAGTATAGTTATCAATGGGTGTAATGGTAAGATAGTCGAGGCGGGCCCAATACTCTTTTCCACCAGGCTCTATCATGGCATAGAGCCAATGCCCGCCTTCTCTAAAGTCCATTGATTTTGTTTTTGTAGTAAGTGGTTTGGGCGCAAACCATTGGTCGAGCAGTTCGCTTTTGGTGTAAGCATCCCATACAAGCTGACGCTCCGCAGCAAATTCACGTCTGATGGTAAGCGTAATCTTTTCCTTGTCTGCAATGAAATCGTAGGCTAAATTGTACTTCATGTTTGTTGTATTTAAATGGGTGGTCGGGAAACCATTCGGTTGCAAACATATGCGCAACTGACCGGTTTCGCAAATTTTTTGTCAGATTTTTTTTATCGGTAAGAAGTACAGTGAAAAAAATCAAAAGAAAAAGCCTTCAGATCTATTCAGTCTGAAGGCTTTTGGTGAGAGGAATGATATGAGATGTTGCTAAAATTCTTCCAAAATCAATTCCCTGTTTACCATGATACCGGTTGTTGTGCCTGATGCTATTGCATTGGCCACTGAACGAAGGCCTGTCATGTTATCGCCGCAGGCAAAAACGCCTTTCACAGTAGTCGCGAACATGGTGTCGGTTTTGAGAAAATCTTTGTCGGTCAGTTCGCATCCCAATGTTTCAGGGATCGTGCAATGTTGTTCAAAAGAAACACGAGCGTAAATGGCCTTAACGGATGATGTGGTGCCATCTGCAAAAACAATGTTTTGAAGATAGCCGTCGGTATGCTCCAGTCTGGCAAATTCTTTTTCTACAATTTTTATATTGTGTTTTGTAAGCTGACTGGTATGTTCGGGTGTGATCGTTGAAGGTCCGTTGGTAAAGATGGTCAGGTCTTTTGTCCAGTTTGAAATATGCTGGCCCGCTTCAAAAGCAGTTTCTCCATTTACAAGAATGCCGGTTTTTTCATGTCGCACTTCATACCCATGGCAATAGGGGCAGTGGATCACCGTAATGCCCCAGCATGCTGCAAGGCCATCAATATCGGGCAGCAGATCCCTGATGCCTGTTGCAAAGATCAGTTTCTTTGCACGGAATGATTCATTGGATGCTGTCTTTATCTCAAAACCGTTTGCTGTTTTTGCACCGCCTGTTGCCAGTCCATCTACAAATTGTATTGTGTTATATTTTGCTACCTGCTCTTTGGCGAGCATGGCAATTTCTTTCGGTGGCCGTCCATCGTGTGTAAGAAAATTATGCGAATGGGGCGTTTGTCTGTTACAGGGTTTACCGCTGTCGATAACCAATACACGTCTTAATGCTCTGCCTAAAGCCATCGCTGCTGCAAGTCCGGCGTAGCTTCCTCCAATAATAATAACATCGAAGTTTGTATCGTTCGCCATATAACTATATTTTGAAGAATATTAGCAAAAGTACTTACTCTGTTATACGTACGGGTAGGACAAACGTGCAATTCTATAGGATTTATTGAAAGTTTTGCCTGTATGCCTCCGGTGAATATCCGGTATGTTTTTTAAAGAACCTGATGAAGTAGGAGGCATCTTCGTATCCCAGATAATCGGCTATCTGGTTTACCTGGCCTGAAGTTGCCAGCAGGTATCTTTTTGCTTCCAGAATAATATATTCATTAATAAGCTCCGAACAGGTTTTGCCCAGCATTGTTCTGGTAACCGCATTGAGCTGATAGGAAGAAAGATTTAACATGGCCGCATAATCGGCTACCTGTTTATGTGTTAAAACATGTTTTTCCAGAAGTTCCAGAAAAGCGTCGAGCCGTTCCTGCATATATAGATTGGCGTTCTTATCAGGTGCAGCCTCACTATGCTGCCGTGCCAGTTCAATAAAGAAAATACCCAGGTTTGCTTTGATCACTTCCTGATACTGGTCCTGTTTATTGGTGTATTCGCGGAAAATATAATTCAGCAGATCAAGTGCTTTTTGAAACTGATCAGTTGTAAGCTGATAGCAATTAATGCTGCCGGCCTTTCGTAATAACTGTTTTAATACCTTGTCGTGAGGAAAGTAAAACTCATCTTTAAACTGCATCAGGTAACCTTTGCTGCCTGCCTTTAAAACGAGCTTATGCACCTGCGCAGGCCGCATGAAAATAATGGAGTTGTCGCAAACCTTGCACGGTGTGAAATCGATGTCATGGGCCCCGTCTCCCTTTTTCAGGGCAAGAATATAATAGAAATCATGGCGGTGCAGTTCCTGCACCATATCTTTTCCGCCCAATAATTCTTCAACATCCCTGATGCTAAAACTACCGGAAAGGTCCGGTTCCTTTTGCGTTGCGGTAAAACGCCTGACGGGTATTTTTTGCATTTCACTTGCCATGACATTGCAAAAGTATCATTCAGCTGGGGTAATGAATATACCCGGCTTATTTTTATTTCTATTACTCTGAAAGCGTTTTCAAAATTTCTTTCGCATTAGCTAACATACTTTGCGATACGAGAGAGGAGCCAACCATAGATGGCGTAGAATAAATTGGTTTATCATTATAATAATAGAATTCGGATTTGCTTTTTGCAGAACCTTTCGTCATGGATTGTTCAACCTTTAAAACAGTATTGCGATCATAATAAAATGAAATGATCGTTTCCATTTTTTGGGTAGTTCCATTTTGTTGTGCCTGGATATACGTTTTATTGACATATTTTTTCACTTCTCTTCCCTTACGCCATGTAGTAACATAACTTTGCGAAGATATGCCTCCAGGGTTGCCGTCGGTCTTAAGAGAATCTACTTGCACGCTCAACTTTGACCTATTGATAATATTCACCAAAGAATCGATGCTTCTTATTTTTGAAACATCCTGCGAGTAACTGCTGAGCGAAATAATGACAAGAGATACAAAAAGAAACTTCATTATAGAAAATGATTTGCTCTACAAAATAGAATAAAATTTAGTAAGTCGTAAGTAATAAGTAAAAAGCATAAAATACAAAGGCGAATAGCTTTACCAGCTACTCGCCTTTGTATTTATTACATATAACTTAAAACCTACTACTGATATTGAATATAGATCGGCTTTGGTTTCAGCTGCATTACTTCCTCAGGCGTTAGCATGTGGCTTTTTGCCTTGCGGATATCATTCTTATAAAACAGTTTAAAGCCGGTGAACTGTACGGGTTCTCTCCAGATATAAGCTTTGTAGCTGTCGTGTTTCAGCGTAGGTTCTCCCCATCCGTCCATATCCATAACCAGCTGTACTTCGGGATGAGTTTGAATATTTTTATAATTCGTAACCATGCCTTGTGTAAAGCGGTGAACCACTAAAATTTTGGGTGGAAGATTATTCGCTTTTACCAGGCTGGTAAGATAGTTCGAAACGAAATTAACGTCAGTCGCGTCCATAGTACCAATTACAGTACCGGGTCTTTTGCCTGTTTTCATAGAGAATTCAGGATCGATACCCAGGTGTACATGCGGCATTTTCAGGTATTTTTCCAACAGGGGAATTTCAGCCTGTACATTGCTGAAGCCAACCTGCACATCAAGGAACACCAGTGCATTGATGCGGGCTGCGATACCCAAAATAGAATCGATCTGTTTGAAGGGCATGCGCAAACGGTACTTACCGTCTTTGCCGGGAGCGCCCTGAGCTGTTACCGCAATATAATGAAGGGCGGGTTGTACCGGCGTAGTAGAGTCGGCAGCTTCCCACTTCTTTATTTCAACATTTAATCTGCGAAGCATTTCATCTGGTGGATATTCACCCAGTACACCCATATTTTTTGAATACAGGTTGCCATAGTAGGCCACAACTCTTTTGAAAGGAAGGATAGCACCGGGAAGCGGGTATACCGTTTTTACGGGCCACTTGCCTGTGGTATCGCCATTGGCCATCAGCGTCAATTGGTGGTCGTACAGGGCTGAGTCAAACTTAACCACAGCAGGTTTGGCAGCTATGCTGTCTTTTGCTGTTTTTGTTGAATCTGCTGCCGCGGTGTTTGAATTTGCTTCACCATTAGAGCATGCGTTTAATGTAAGAGCAAAACCGGCAGCTACTGTCAGGCGTCCGGATAATGATAACCAGGTATTCAATTTCATTGAAGATTTTACAATTTTGTGCTTTATTGTCATAGGTTAAAAGGCGGGCGAAATTAAGCTAAAAGAACGGACCCAAACTCAGGCTGAATAACTTTTTCCGGATACTATGATATCTATGTTTTTCTGTTACATAAATACCTTTAGCTTTTAAATTCCAGGACCCAAATTCCAAGATCCAAAAAGTTCCAAAAACAAATTTCAAATACCCAATTGCCTCTTATTTGGAGCTTGTTTTCTGATATTTGGAGCTTTTCGTCCCTAATTCAAACGAAACTCATCAGTTTTTATTGAATTTTAATGCTGATTATAACAAATTATAAACGTTTTTACAGGTTGGCATAATCCGCCCCAATCGTCAGATCCTTCCATTTCTCCAGCTCATCTATCATGGCTTTTAGTTTTGCCGATGCTCTTTTATAGGCATCTTCTCCCAAAAACAAATGCAGCGGAGGCTCGGGTTCATCGGCAAGCTGCATAAAGATCTCAGCTGCTTTTTCAGGGTCGCCGGGCTGCTGACCATTCATGGCCAGATAACGTTCCTGCGTTTTTTTCACTGCTTCATAACCGCTTATTTTACTTTCGGTATAAGCCAGCGAGTTCTCTGTTAAGAAACCGGTACGAAAGCCGGAAGGTTCAACCACTGTTATCCGTATACCAAACTCTTTTACATCAAGCGCCAGTACTTCTGAAAAAGCAGCCAGTGCCGCTTTGGTAGCCGAATAAACCGACCATCCGGGTGCGCCCACAAACCCGGCAACAGAACCGATATTGATAATATAACCCGATCCCTGCGAACGCATAACAGGCAGCACCTGTTTGGTTACATTAATAGCTGCCAGCAGATTTACGTTTACAATATCGCGGATCTTCTGTTCATCGGTTTCTTCCAGGGTGCCTGCCATGCCATAACCGGCATTGTTTACCAGCACATCTATGCGACCAAATGCTGTTACGGTTTGCCTGATAGCATCCTCGATACAATCAGGGTTGTTCAGGTCCATGGCAAGGGGCAAAAAACGATTGGTGTCAATTACCCCGATAGCGTTTTTTAGTGTTTGTGCATTGCGCGATGTAGCGGCTACACGATAGCCGCCATCCAGCAGTTTTTTTACAAGGATCAATCCCAACCCCTGGGATGCCCCTGTTACAAACCATACTTTTGATGTGCTCATAGTTAATTTTTTATGGGCGCGGGCGCCCTTGTTTGAGCTAAGGGCTAAAGGAGTAAAAGGAGAAAAAAAGAATTTTTGAAATTAATTTGAAAGACCTATTAAAACCTCCTTTACTCTTTCTTCTCTTATACCCTCTTAGCTTCTGTTTCTACTCCTATACCCTCTTGGCAAAATAACCGGCTGTTTCTTCAACCAGGGACTCCATCAGCTGTTTTGCTTTTCGGTGTTTCAGTATGGGCGCAATTTGTCCACCCCAGAACAAAACCATATCCAGTTTCTGCTGATCAAGCGCTGCCTTTCTTAACGACGACATAAACGTCGTTTGCAACGGAAATGGCAGCATTAGTTTTTCTTTACCCAGTACTTCTTTGGCTATGCGACTGGTGATGCCGCGACCAAGCCGTCCGGTAAATGCCCGCGACAGGGTGGTGTATTTTGCCGCATCTGAAAAAAGCATTTCCTTATGTACGGGCAGTGCACCTGATTCATCGGTAGCCAGAAAAGCGGTACCGATCTGTGCAGCATCTGCTCCCAGTGTTAGTGCAGCCGCTACACCGCGGCCAGTGGCAATACCGCCTGCAGCGATAACCGGCGTTTTTACTTTTTCTTTGATCAGCTGTATCAATACAAAAGTTCCGGTAAGCGATACTTCAGACGGGGCAACAAACGAAGGGCGGTGACCGCCGGCTTCAAAGCCCGACGCGATGATCATATCAACACCGGTTTGTTCATGTAAAAGCGCTTCATCGAGCGTAGTAGCCGCACCAACGGTTATAATGCCCAGCTTACGACACTGCTCCAATACATCGGCCGGTAAAGTGCCAAACATAAAGCTGAATACTTTCGGACGAACATCAAGCACCACCTGCAACTGGTTTTCAAACCGCGATTTAAAAGGCGCCGGTTTTGATGGCAGCGGAATGCCTGCTTCATCAAAATAAGGTTTGAATAATTGTTTGGCCTGTTCGTATTGTTCATCGGTAATAGTGCCATCGGGTGCGTCTGTATCCGATACCCACAAATTGAGATTATAAGGTTTATTTGTTGCCGCTGTAATTTGTTTGTGTATATCGTAGATCTCCTTTGGCGATAAGGTGTAGGCGCCGTAACCACCTAGTCCGCCCGCATTGGATACTGCAGCTACCAGTTCAGGTGATGACAGACCGCCGCCAAAAGGGCCCTGCATAATAGGATAATCAATGCCAATTAATTCCGTTGCTTTTGTATTGTACCACATCCTTTTCGGGTTTTATTGGGTTACGTCGGTAAGCATTTTATTAACGATAAGCCATTTGCCATCGATGTTGTGAAATGAAATGAACTCATGATAATTGAAGTCGTACATTTTTACTTTCAGTTCGGCAACCGCAATAGAGTTCACTACGCTGATGTTCACTATTTCGCCTTTGAACGGTTTGCCTGAATCTTTTACGCTCTGACGATGTGCTACGCCATCAAGATACTGATCCAGTGTTTTGGCATATGGCTGTCCTTTTATATCCCCGAAAAGCAAGGTGCCGGGATGATAGATCTGTTTCAGAATATTTACATCTCCTTCATAAATACCCTTGAAATAATAATCTTCAATTTCGTGAGCAATCGCTGCTGAATCTGTTTGAATCGTTTCCATTTTTACCCTGTTTTGTGCTTTGGCGCCCCGCACAAAGCAGGGCAACAAAGCGATTAATAAAATGGTTTTCATTTCAGTTCAAATTATGACCGGCTGCCATGCCGCCATCTACATTAATGATGGCTCCGTTTATGAACGTACTTTTGGCAACAGTATAGATCATTTCTGCCACATCTTCCACTTCTCCTACACGGTTCACCAGGTGCAGGCTGGCCATTTTATCGGTATGTTCGCCATGCATAGGCGTACGAATGATACCCGGGGCCACTGTATTCACACGAATATTGCGTTTGCCGAACTCTGCCGCCAGTTGTATGGTTAATGAATGAATTGCCCCCTTGCTTGACAGGGGCGCTGTAGAAGGCACGCCGCCAAATGCGTGATTAACTGTAGGAGTACCTATATTGATCACAACACCATCCTGTTGTTTTAACATCTGCGGAATAACAGCCTGTGTAGTAAAAAAAGTACCCTTCAGATTGGTTTTTAAGAACCGGTCAAGGTAGGCTTCATCTACTTCAAGAAAAGGTTTGGTTTCGAATATGCCTGCATTGTTTACCAGCACATCGGCTGATCCGAATTTTTCAACTGCGGTAGCTACCAGTTGTTCTCCGGTATGTTTGTTGCTTACGTCGCCGGCCACCATAGCTAAATTAGCACCTGCGCCCAGTTCTTCGTAAGTCTGTTTCAGTTTTTCGGGCGTGGTTGAATTGATCACAACATTGTCGCCTCTGGTTAGAAAGTATTTCGCTACTTCTTTTCCAATTCCCGAAGAGGCGCCGGTTATAATAATAGTTTGTTTTTTCATTTTCTTATTTTTTGTCGGCAGTTATGCCCTGTTGACGTAATACAGATGTTTGTTCACCTGCATAACCCCAGTTATCTGTATCTACTTCTTCAATTACGATATGGGTAAGGTGGGGGTCTTTGTTCAGTACATTGGTAATTACATCAGTAACACCTTTTATTAACTGACGTTTTTGTTCGCGGGTGACGCCTTCACGGGTTACTTTGATCTCTACAAACGGCATAAAATGTGTTTTAGGCCAGGGCTGCTTAGGCAGCAGCGCTGGCGGTGATGTTTACATTCAGGTCAAAGTCGTTATAGATAAGGGTGTCTCCAAGGTTCTGAAAGAAATTACCCGAGCGGAATTTCATATCATATTTGGTGCGATCAATAACAATTTTGCCGGAAGCCCTCAGTGTATTACCTACTACGCTCACATTGGCATCGAAACTAACAGGATGGGTAATGCCTTTAATCGTCAGGTTGCCCTCAACACGCCTGTTTTTTACGCCGGTAATTTCAAAAACTGCTTCAGGATATTGTTCAGTTGAAAAGAAATCATCGGAAGCCAAATGACCGGCAAACTGTGCATTCGTTGCAGGATCAGTTACATCCAGTATTTTAATAGAAGTCGTATCGGCTACAAAGCGGCCACCGGTAAGCTGACCGTCCTGAACTGTGAGTGTACCATCTTTAAGGGCAATTGTTCCGTTATGGGCGCCGGTTACTTTACGGCCAACCCAGTCGATAATACTTTGTGAAGCTGCGAGGTTAAAATTTTGACTTTTCATGATTTTGTGCGTTTTTGATAGCACAAAGTACGGTCAGATGCAGACGGCGATTACGTGAGGTACATCACATTTTGGCGCCGTTGTACAAACGGCTTAGTGTTTCTCTCGAAACGCCTAAATAGGCAGCGATCAAATGTTTGGGAACGAGATTATAGAGTTGCGGATATAATTTCAGCAGTTCTTCATAGCGTGCCTTCGCATCATTGTTCATAAAAGAAAGCAGGCGTTTTTGCGAAGCTACATACCCTTTGTTGGTGCGCCAGCGAAAGAAATGTTCAACCTGGTGTATTTCACTGCACAATTTTTCACGGTCAGCGTTTGAGAGGCCAAGCAATTCCACATCGGTAATGCAATCTACATTTATAGTTGCTCTTGTTTGTGTATATAAAGCATTGTAATCTGAAGTCCACCAGGTAGGCATGGCAAATTGCAGAATATACATCTTTACCTGGTCATTAATATAGAATGCCTTCAGGCAACCTGAAATTACAAAATACTCACAGTCTACTTTATCACCTTCCCTGATAACTGTTTGTCCCTTTTTAAAGGTCATCGGTTTGAAATGAGAAAAGAAGTAATCGAATTCCTCATCCGATAAAGAGGCCATTTTAGCGATATGTTCCTTTAATACTTCCCGGGTTGCCATGCAAATCAAAAATACTTATTATTGTTGTAATTGATTGCGCCCTTCATTTGTTTAGTAGAACCCTTCAGTGTGCCCGGGAAGCCATCCTTCGTGATCTTTGTCTGGCAGAATAATCCATCGGCTTCATTCAAAATGCTTTTTGATTCATTCAAAATGCCAGTTAAGCCATCCAATAACTCATTGATCCATTTAAATAATCAAACAAACGGTTCAATTAGAAAAATCAACGCCTTCTTTTTTCTAAATGAAGTCTTCTTTGATCAGATTTAAGCCTTCATCGTGCCTCCTGAAGCGTAAGTGATGCATTTTTAGCCATTAATTTGATTATTGAAGTCGCCAAAGTTCTTTTTTGATCATTCAAAATGCTTTTGTTGTCATGAAAAATACCAAAGGGATCATTCCTGTAACTCAATGACCCGTTTAAATTGACGCATGAACGGCTCAAATAATAAAACAGAGACCTTCTTTTTCTACATGAAGCCTTCTTTGAACACTTCAAAGCTTCAATTACGCTCGTAGAAGCCTTCACTACGCATTTTGGACCGTTCATTTGATTTTTGGAGTCATTAAAAAAACTTTTTGAGGCATCTATCTCAATTTTGTAATGATGAAAAAAGCCCGGGGAGTCATTCATGCGGCTTATTGAGCCATTTAAATTGCAAAATGGATGGGTTATATAGAAAAAGAACACCTTATTCCGACAAAAGAAGGTCTGAACCACGATTTTAAGCGATTAAACAGATGCGTCTGCCTCGCCATTCGATACAATCATCCGAACAGTTTCAATTAATCGAAAACCGAATCTGGAGTCGAAGTAGAAGAATCTGTTTAATCGCACAAAATCAAGGTTCAGACTATCCGGCGGTATATTTAAAGTTGTGAATAACAATTTCCACTTCTTTTCCGTCAGAAGGTGCATTACCATCAAATAACCAAAGATTCATATGTACCGGCATATTTAATGTACTTATGCTCCAGGTAGGCGAGGTGCAGGTGGCAGTGGCATACAGGTTTGTATCATCATCATAAAAACCATTCAGACTTTTAAATACCACTGAGCTGGCAGAGCGCTTAAAACGCTGGGTTGTGTAAGTGCCACCGGTAAGCGTGAAATTCTTTGTGTAATTCCAGTCACTGTAGCCGGATTTCGCTGGCCATACCGTGTAATTCAGGTTAGGCCATGCACTGTTGCCCCAGCGCGCAAATTCAATATCCATTTCATCGTAGCCATCGTTGCCCGAATAATTGAATAAACCGAGCACGATGTTTTTATCCAGCGAGCCGATGGCGCCATCTACCTGCCACTGATAGGTACCATATCCAAAACTTTGCGTGCTATAAATTTCAGCACAATTCCATTTTCCGGTGCTGGCATTTTTAGAGATCTTCAAATGCAGCCATCCGTTACCGTCAACCCAGGCATTGCTGCCGCTGAAAATGTTCGGACCGGGGCCTTCGCTTGAACTGCCGGTATTACGAATGGTCCAGGTATAACCACTGAACTGAACAGTAGTTGCTGCACGTGAATTCGCATCAGCTGTTTGATTAGTGTTTGCCGTTGAATCATTTACGGTTGACACACTTTTTTTGCATGACGCTGTTATGGCAACAATCGCCATTGCATACACGATTTTTTTCATTGATAAAGTTTTAATTAAGGACCAGGATAAAATTGTCCAGCTTAACGAACATAAATAGTGCCAGTGTACCGAGCTAAATTTATTCAGCTATCAAAAGAGCAGATTAGCAAATGAGCCGCCTTTCTTTTACCACATAAGCACATCAGAACCACATAGGAAACCACATAGTTTTGCAACAATACCTATGTGAAATTCTATGTTTTCTATGTGGCTATGTGGTGCAGAAAAGCAAATGCAACCATCAACACCCATTATTTAGTAATTTCGCATTCAGATGAAACATCTTAAAGCGCTTAATCAATATTTCTGGAAGTACCGGTACCGGTTGTGTTTGGGTATTTTGTTTATTATTATCTCCAACTATTTTGCCGTACTGGCGCCACAGGTTACAGGCTACGTGTTCGATGTGGTGCAGCGTTCATTTGGCATTGACCAGAAAAAAGAACCGGTGCAGTACGACTGGCTGGTAAACTGGTTTATACGTTTTGCCGAACAGCATAAAGCCATTTCAGTAATCGCCTTTTGTGGTATTACCATCCTGGTGCTGGCCCTGATCCGTGGTATTTTTATGTTCCTGATGCGGCAAACCATCATTGTCATGAGCCGCCACATTGAGTACGATCAGAAAAACGCCATTTTTCAGCATTATCTCACCCTCGATTCCAATTTTTATAAAACCCACAGTACGGGCGACCTTATGAACCGCATGGCTGAAGATGTAAGCCGGGTGCGCATGTTCACCGGGCCGGCCATTATGTATTTAATTAATCTGGTATCGCTTATTTCACTGTCGGTATATTATATGGTGAAGAAAGATGCGCTGCTTACTTTGTATACCCTGGCGCCGCTGCCGGTGCTGGCGATTACTATTTATGTGGTAAATACCATCATCAATAAAAAAAGTGAACGCATTCAGGCCCTTTTGTCTGATTTAACCACCAATGCGCAGGAATCTTATTCCGGTATCAGGGTTATCAAGTCTTTTGTGCAGGAAAGGGCGATGTTCGGCTTTTTTGACAAAAACAGCGAGGAGTATAAAGAAAATGCGATCGGACTGGCAAAAACAGAAGCCCTGTATTTTCCATCCATGACCCTGCTGATCGGTTTAAGTACCCTGCTTACCATTATGATAGGGGGCATTTATGCTATTTACGGCCGGCACGATATTCACATGAGCACCATCGCCGAATTTGTGATGTATATAAATATGCTCACCTTCCCGGTGGGTGCTATCGGGTGGACGGCCAGTATGATCCAGCGCGCGGCAGCTTCTCAAAAACGGATCAACGAGTTCCTGAATACCGATCCGGCAATCGTTAATCCGCCAAAACCAATAAAGCAGCCTTTGCAGGGCAATATTGTTTTCGAAGGAGTTGATTTTGTGTATCCCAATACAGGTATTCAGGCGATTAGCCAGTTTAGTTTAAATATTAAAAAA
>Ga0068855_100002224_pt1 | contig 24004 bp, 24 predicted proteins | sample KBSCornC52_FD_66592 | JGI IMG/M metagenome (GOLD analysis project Ga0068855, IMG submission 66592) | Corn rhizosphere microbial communities from Kellogg Biological Station, Michigan, USA - KBS Corn C5-2 | ecosystem: Host-associated > Plants > Roots > Rhizosphere > Soil ...
TGGCTCCCCGGGGCGGATTCGAACCACCGACCAACGGATTAACAGTCCGTCGCTCTACCACTGAGCTACCGGGGAATGCGGGAGGATCTGGAAGGCGCGCGATTGTGCTGAAGGGGGCCGGGGAGTGTCAAGGAATCTGGATCAATCCGCCCAGCCGCTTATGCCGTCACGGAATGAGCGGTACGCAACCGCGAATTCGTGCGGGCGGCCGGTCGTAGAGCTCTTGGCAAGGGTGCGTGAATCAGCGAAATGCTGAACCACACGGCGACGCTGAAGTAGAGCGACATCCAGGCCACTTCGTGCTGCCAGTCGTGCCAGTTGTGTGAGACCTTCCAGCGCTGCGACACATCGAGCAAGCCTTGCGTGATGCTCAAGTACTGACGACCGCTCACCTGGTCCGCAAGCCAGCGGGTCCAATACATTGGTACGTCGACCAAGAACATGAACACTGCGTAGAGGATGCCCACTGCACACCAGAGTGTCAGCACGCGGCGTAGTCTGTCGTCACATCGCGATGCGGCTATAGCCAGGCTCGCGACCATCAGTGCCGCGCAGAAACCCCATAGCGACTCCTCGAACACGTGGCCGATGTTCGACGTCGTCAACACTGAATACCACGAACACATTTCCGCGATGGCGATTAGCGGTACCACCACTAGCGATGCAGCTTTAGCGAAGTCACTGTCCGCTGCTCGCGAGACTTGTCTAAGGAGCACGGCCCATTGCGCGACGAAAGCCAACTCGGCGAGCGTTGCGACCGATCGGCCGATCGCCACGCTCGACAACCACGAATCGAACAGGCAAAGGCGAGGCACGTCGAAGACAGGCAGTGCCGATCGGAACGCGCAGCCCGAGACATAGATCGCCGAGAGAACGAGTTGCACGCGTCTTACGGCATATGCGTCCAGTGGCATTGCGGATCGTCGCCAGCGTAGGGCGACCGCAGAGACGCTCCAAATGAAGATGTTGAGTCCGGCAATGAAGCAGAGGGCGGACCACCAAGATTCAACGCTGAACGTCATCATCCGGTCATACTATCGTGCTAGGCGGAGCCACGAATAGGGAAATGACCGTATGCTCGAAGTGTTCCCTGGGCGTACGAGCCGGTGATCGAACTACCGGCCCGATGCGGCGGTGGCAGCCTTCATGCAGGGTGATTCCGCACGCACTTCGGCTGGCTTCGAGGTTCGCTCCAAGTTGTAGGCGGTATTGATCAACGCGACATGCGAGAACGCCTGCGGAAAATTGCCCACCTGCCGCCCGAGCCGATGATCGTATTCTTCGGCGAGTAGACCGACATCGTTGCAAAGGCTGACCAATCGCCGGAACAGCGTCTGTGCATCGCCAAGTCGACCGACCATGGCGTAGGCGTCGGCCAGCCAGAAACTGCATGCGAGAAAAGCCCCCTCGCCAGGAGGCAATCCATCTTCGGTCTTAGCGGTGTCGTAGCGGGAAACAAAACCGTTGATCAGCAAATTTCGTTCGACCGCTTCGACGGTGCCGATGAAGCGGGAGTCTTCTGCGTCGATGAACCCCAAGGCCGGCAATAACAGCAGACTCGCATCGAGAAGAGTGCTTTCATAGGCTTGCACGAAGCTGTTCAACTTCCGATTGAAGGCTCGGGCGCACACTTCGTCGTGAATCTCGCTGCGCAACGTGCGCCAACGCTCGACGTCTCCCCGCTCGCCGAAGGATTCGACGGTTTTGATGGCGCGGTCGAAAGCGACCCAGGCCATGACCTTGGAAAAGGTGAAGTGTTGGGCGGGGCCGCGCACTTCCCACAGTCCGTGATCCGGCTCGCGCCAGACTTGTTCGAGATGCTGCAGGAGTTTGCGGAGCACTGCCCAACCTTCAGGCCGCTTCGGCAAACCTCCGCGCTGTGCTACATACAATGCGTCGCACACCTCGCCATAGACATCGAGTTGTACTTGCGCGTAGGCGGCGTTGCCGATGCGCACGGGCGGGGATTTTTCATAGCCTGCGAGCCAGGGCACTTCCCATTCCGTCAGGCGCCGCTCGCCCGCGAGTCCGTACATGATCTGCATTTGCTCAGGAGTTCCGGCCACCGCACGCAACAGCCAGTCGCGCCATGCGCCGGCTTCTCGGTAGTAACCGGCGCCCATCAGCGCGAGCAGTGTCAGAGTCGCGTCACGCAACCAACAGAAGCGATAGTCCCAGTTGCGGCTGCCGCCGACGCATTCCGGCAGTGAAGTGGTGACTGCGGCAACCATTCCGCCGGTCGGGGCATAGATGAGTGCTCGCAACGTAATCAAGGAGCGAACGATCTGTTCGCGCCATTGCCCGAACTCATGACCGCGAGCGACCCATTGCTTCCAGTAGTTTTCGGTTTCTTTAAGTGCCAACTCCACGTCGAGTGCATTCGGAGGTTCGAGATGCGATGGCGAGTAAGTCAGCGAAAAGAAGACGCGCTCGCCTGCATGCACAGTGAAGTCTCCGACGGTGTGCATGTTCTTACCGTGGAGCGCGACTTTCGTGCGCAGGACGAGCATGTCGGGCCCGGCGATGGCGTGCCAAGTGTCGTGATCGACTTTTCTGACCCAAGGAATATCCGCCCCATAGTTGAAGCGCATGACGAGCTCCGTGTGCATCGCGACGGATCCCCTTTCGCCCACGACGATGCGCACGACGTCGGAAGCGGTGCCGCGCAAAGGCATGAAATCGACCAGGAGCACAGCCCCGGTATCGGTTTCGAAGCGGGTTTCGAGTATCAGAGTGTCCGCTCGGTAGCGGCGCGTAATGTGGGCGGCTGCGGTAGGCGCAATTTTCCAACGACCGTTTTCTTCCGTGCCGAGCAGCGCGGCAAAGCACGCGTCGGAATCGAATCGCGGCCAACACAGCCAATCAATGGATCCGTCGCAGGAGACGAGGGCGGCGGTTTCGCAATCGCCGATGAGTGCGTAGTCCTCGATGCGTGCAGCCATTTTCTCGTTGCGAGTTTCTCGTGTCCCTGCCATAGGGAGTTGAGTCAGCAACTAGCGACTGCGTCGTGAGGTTCCCGGCAGCTACGCCGAGAGCGCTTTTCGCAATCTGCGAACAGCTTCTTCGAGCGTTTGCATGCTGCAAGCAAACGACAGACGCATATGTCTAGGAGCGCCAAACCCCGAGCCTGGGACGACGGCAAGTCCTGCATTCAGCAAGTGTTCGGCGAACGCAGTGTCATCGCCAAGGCCCAGCTTGCTCATGGCTTCCTCAACGTTGGCGAGCGCGTAAAACGTCCCTGCGCCTTCGAGACAGGAAATGCCGGGCGTGTCGTTCAATGCCGCGACCAAGTAGTCATGCCGCGCTTTGTAATGGCGATTCATTTCACCAATGCAGGACTGATCGCCGTTGAGGGCGGCAACGGCTGCCTTTTGTGTAATGGACGAAGGATTGGAAGTGCTTTGGCTTTGCACTGTAGTCATCGCTTTGATGAGTTCCGCCGGGCCGCCGCCGTAACCCAATCGCCAGCCTGTCATTGCGTAAGACTTCGATACGCCATTCACAGTCACAGTGCGATCGTAAAGCTCGGGACATACGGCGAGCCAACTCTTGAACGGCTCCTGCGCCCAGTAAATGTGTTCGTACATTTCATCCGTGCATATCACGATCCGCGGATATTTGACGAGCACGTCACCCAGCGCGCGTTGCTCTTGCGCCGTGTACGCAGCGCCCGATGGATTGTTTGGGCTGTTGAGAACGAAGAGACGTGTGCGCGGTGTGATCGCCGCTTCGAGCTGCGATGCAGTGATCTTGTAGCCTTGTTTGGGCCCTGCCGACACGATGACAGGTTCGCCGTCGGCCAACAGCACCATGTCGGGATAGGAGACCCAGTAGGGCGCGGGAATGATGGCTTCGTCACCGGGATCCAAGATTGCCATCATGAGATTGAAGATGGTTTGTTTGCCCCCACCTGAGACGAGAATCTGGTTGCGTGTATACGAGATGCCGTTTTCGCGTTTGAATTTGCCGATGATGGCGTCTTTGAGATCGGCATTGCCGTCGACCGGCGTATAGCGCGTGTGTCCTTGTCGAATGGCATCGATGCCGACATCGGCAATGTGTTTGGGCGTGTCGAAATCGGGTTCGCCGACGCCCAGGCTTACGATGTCCTTGCCTTCGGCTTTGAGCTGCGCAACGCGCCCCGTGAGGGCAACCGTAGGCGACGGCTTGACTCTAAGCACGCGTTTGGAAACAGTTAGACTCACGACGCACCGTGGAAAGAGGGAAGTGCGGCATTGTAAGCCTTTGCGACCAAGGCGAAGAGGTCTGCGGTCCCGGCTAGAAATCGAGCGTTCCCGATCTCTGGCCATTCACTGATTACCTTTTACCGATAACTCTCGCATGCCTCGTCCACTTCTCTCGAAAAGCGATTTCCCTTTCCACCTCAAGGCGGAATTTCCGCCTGCGGGAGATCAACCGGCGGCGATCGGGCAGCTCGTGGACGGATTGGAATCCGGACTTTCGCATCAGACGTTGCTCGGCGTGACGGGGTCCGGCAAGACCTACACGATTGCAAATGTCATTCAGCGCGTGCAGCGGCCTACGCTCGTTCTCGCTCACAACAAAACCTTGGCCGCGCAGCTCTACGGCGAGTTCAAGGAGTTTTTTCCGAACAACGCGGTGGAGTACTTCGTCTCGTACTACGACTACTACCAGCCGGAAGCCTATGTGCCGTCGTCGGATACCTATATCGAAAAGGACGCCTCGATCAACGAGCACATCGAACAGATGAGGTTGTCGGCAACCAAAGCGCTGCTCGAGCGGCCGGACTCGATCATCGTCGCGACCGTGTCCGCCATTTACGGATTGGGCGATCCGGAAGCGTATTTGTCCATGGTCCTGCATCTCGATCGTGGCGATCGCACCGATCAGCGCAAGTTGTTGCGCAGACTTGCCGACATGCAATACACGCGCAATGAGATGGATCTCACTCAAGGCACTTATCGCGTGCGGGGCGACGTCATCGATATCTTTCCCGCGGAATCGGAGCGCGAGGCAGTGCGCGTCGAACTCTTCGACGACGTGATCGATTCGCTGTTGTATTTCGATCCGCTCACCGGCGAGATCTTGCGCAAAACACCGCGTCTCACGATTTATCCGTCGTCGCATTACGTGACGCCGAAAGAGCGGTTGATCAATGCAGTCGATCATATTCGCGATGAATTGCACGAGCGACTCGTCGCTCTCAAGGAAGGGGGCAAGCTCGTGGAAGCACAACGGTTGGAACAGCGCACGCGCTTCGATCTCGAAATGATGAGGGAAATGGGTTACTGCTCCGGCATCGAGAATTACTCGCGATATCTCTCGGGCAGACAAGCAGGCGAGCCGCCGCCGTGTTTGTTCGACTATCTGCCGCGCGATGCCTTGCTCGTGGTCGATGAAAGCCACCAAACCATTCCACAATTGGGCGGCATGTATCGCGGCGATCGTTCGCGCAAAGAAACCTTAGTGGAGTACGGGTTCAGATTGCCGTCTGCGCTCGACAATCGTCCGCTGCGTTTCGACGAATGGGAAAGGCTCGCGCCGCAAACTATTTTCGTTTCTGCGACGCCCGGCGGCTATGAAGCAAAGCACTCGGGACAAGTCGTCGAACAAGTCGTGCGGCCGACGGGACTCGTCGATCCGGAAGTGGAAATCCGGCCGGTGCGCACGCAAGTCGACGACGTGTTGTCCGAAATCCAAAAGTGCGTCGCTCTCGATGAGCGCGTGCTCGTGACCACGTTGACCAAGCGCATGGCCGAGGACTTGACCGAGTATCTCGACGAGCACGGCGTGAAAGTTCGCTACTTGCATTCGGATATCGAGACGGTCGAGCGTATGGAGATCATTCGCGATTTGCGCTTGGGGAAATTCGACGTGCTGGTCGGTATCAATCTATTACGCGAGGGATTGGACATGCCCGAAGTGTCCTTGGTCGCCATTCTCGATGCCGACAAGGAAGGCTTCTTGCGCTCGGACAACTCGCTGATTCAGACCATCGGACGCGCGGCGCGCAATCTGCACGGCAAAGCGATTCTGTACGCGGACAAGACGACGGGTTCCATTCAGCGAGCCATGGATGAAACCGACCGCCGCCGCAAAAAGCAGATCGAGTTCAATGCGACGCACGGCATTACGCCGCGCGGCATTTCAAAAGCGATCACCGACATCATGGAAGGTGCGCGCGCGGATTCCGGCGGCGAAAAGATGGCCAAGGTGGCCGATGTGAAGGGCGCTTACACCTCCATGTCGCCCGAACAGGCGCTCAAGCGCATCAAGAAGCTTGAACAGCAAATGTTCAAGCATGCGCGCAATCTCGAGTTCGAAGAAGCGGCGAAACTGCGCGACGAGATCGAGCAGCTGCGCAAGGTGGAGCTCGGCCTGGGTGGAGCGAAGACTGGATAAGGGCGCTGCTCGTGTTGATAGCTGTCTCGTCTCTGGCGTCGACCCTCAACCGGCAATCGTCAACCTGCGAAGCTGTCTCTTCCTTGCCTGTCCGACATCCGGCCGTTATCCTTGGCGACCCTTTTTAATGCGCGCGTAGCTCAGCGGTAGAGCATCACCTTGACATGGTGGGGGTCACAGGTTCGATCCCTGTCGCGCGCACCAATTTTTTTGTCGACCATGCCAACGATCACTCTGCCGGACGGTAGCCGCAGGCAATATGCCGAACCGGTCTCCGTTGAAAAGGTCGCTGCCGATATCGGCCCGGGGCTCGCGAAAGCTGCACTGGCGGGCAAAGTGGATGGTCGCTTAGTAGATACGTCGTTCACGATCGATCGCGATGCCAATGTCGCCATCGTCACCGAGCGGGATGCCGAAGGGCTCGAGGTCATTCGTCACTCGACCGCGCATTTGCTCGCTCAGGCGGTGAAGCAAATTTTTCCAGAAGCGCAGGTGACGATCGGTCCCGTGATCGAGGACGGGTTCTATTACGACTTTGCGTTCAGCCGGCCATTCACGCCCGAAGATTTGAGCCTCATCGAAGCTCGCATGAAGGACTTGGCGAAGGCGGATCACAAGGTCACGCGTCGCGTGATGAAACGCGACGACGCCGTGCGTTTTTTCAAAGACATCGGCGAGTACTACAAGGCCGAGATCATTGCCGCGATCCCTGCGGCTGAAGACATCAGTCTGTACGGCCAGGGCGAGTGGGTCGATCTCTGCCGCGGTCCGCACGTCCCCAGCACAGGCAAGTTGAAAGCCTTCAAGCTCATGAAGGTCGCCGGCGCGTATTGGCGTGGAGATTCACGCAACGAAATGCTCCAACGCATTTATGGCACTGCGTGGACAGACGAGAAGAGCCTCAAGGCTTATCTCACGCGCTTGGAAGAAGCCGAGAAGCGCGATCACCGCAAGGTTGGTCGCGCACTCGATCTCTTTCATATTCAGGAAGAAGCTCCCGGCATGGTGTTCTGGCATGAACGCGGCTGGCGCCTTTACCAGACCATCACCCAATACATGAGTGATCTGTGGCGTCGTAACGGCTACAAGGAAATCCGCACGCCGCAGCTCGTCGATCGCTCGCTGTGGGAGAAGTCCGGCCACTGGCAGAACTTCCACGCAGACATGTTCATCACCGAGTCGGAAAAGCGGCTCTACGCCGTGAAGCCGATGAGCTGTCCGTGCCACATTCAGGTGTTCAATCAGGGCGTGAAAAGCTATCGCGATTTGCCGTTGCGGCTCGCGGAATTCGGCTCTTGTCATCGCAACGAACCGTCCGGCGCCTTGCATGGGCTCATGCGTGTACGCGGCTTCGTTCAGGACGACGCCCATATTTTCTGTCTCGAAGAGCAGATTCAGCCCGAAGCGGCGACCTTTATCGACCTACTGCATTCGGTGTACGAAGACTTTGGTTTCAAAGAGATAACCTACAAACTTGCCACTCGTCCTCAGAATCGTATCGGCTCGGACGAAGTCTGGGACCTGGCCGAGAAAGCCTTGGCCGATGCCCTCGACAGCCGCAAGTTGCCCTGGGATTACAAGCCGGGCGAAGGCGCGTTCTATGGGCCCAAGATCGAATTCACGCTCAAGGATTCCATTGGCAGAACCTGGCAATGCGGGACCCTGCAAGTGGATTTCTCCATGCCGGGTCGCTTGGGCGCCCAATACGTGGCGCACGATGGATCAAAACAAACGCCCGTCATGTTGCACCGGGCGATCTTCGGTTCGCTCGAGCGCTTTCTCGGCATTTTGATCGAAGAGCACGCGGGCGCTTTCCCCACTTGGCTTGCGCCCGTGCAAGCCGTGCTCATGAATATCACCGATGGCCAGGCCGAGTACGTACAGCAGGCGAGTGAATTCCTGAAAAATCAGGGATTTCGCGTGGAAACGGACTTGCGGAATGAAAAAGTCGGCTTTAAGATTCGCGAACACACATTGCAGCGCATCCCCTATTTGTTGGTAGCGGGGGACCGCGAAGCAAGCTCGAATTCACTGGCCGTGCGCACGCGAAGTGGTAAGGATCTTGGAGCAATGACACTGGATGTGCTTGCTCAAAAACTTACCCAGGAAATCGCGAGCCGCGGCCGCTCTGTTTTGGAGGTATGACGCATCGCCGCTCCAACCCCTAAGCGCATCAGGCGCAACGAAGAGATTTCGTCCCAGCAATTGCGGGTCATCGACGCAGACGGTAATCAGGCTGGTGTTGTGTCTCGATTTCAGGCGCTACAGATGGCCGAGACAGCCGGACTAGACCTGGTTGAAATTTCACCGACGGCGGATCCGCCGGTGTGCCGAATCATGGACTTCGGCAAATTCTTGTTCGAACAGAACAAGAAGGCTCACGCTGCAAAGCGTAAGCAGAAGCAGATTCAAATCAAGGAAGTGAAGTTTCGTCCCGGCACCGAGGAGGGCGACTATCAGGTGAAGCTACGTAACCTGACGCGCTTTCTGCAGGAGGGCGATAAGGCCAAGATAACATTGCGTTTTCGCGGCCGCGAGCTGGCTCATCAAGAGATCGGCCGTCAACTTCTCGATCGCGTTCAGCAAGATTTGGCGCAAGTCGGCCAAGTGGAGCAGAACCCGATGATGGAAGGGCGGCAGATGGTCATGATGATCGGCCCGAAAAAGAAGTGAGCGGTTACTAGGATTCTTCCAAAGCAACCGTCCCGCCTGAAAGGACTTGAGTCTATTGGCTCAAGTTACTGACCAGGCTACAGAACTGGAGTTAATTGATATGCCTAAGTTGAAGACCAACCGGGCAGCGGCGAAGCGTTTTCGCCAGACTGCCAAAGGGTTCAAGCGAGCCCAATCGCATCGCCGCCACATCCTCACGAAGAAGCCGAGCAAACGTAAGCGCCAGCTGCGTTCGCCCAGCATGGTCGCCACCCAAGATTTGGTGCGACTCGAAACGCTTCTTCCCTACGCTAAGTGAGGTGACCCATGGCACGCGTTAAGAGAGGCGTCATTGCTAGCGCCCGTCACAAGAAAGTTCTCAAGAAGGCGAAGGGTTATTACAACGCCCGCCGCAAAGTTTTCCGTGCTGCGAAGCAGGCCGTCATCAAGGCCGGTCAGTATGCGTATCGCGATCGTCGCGCCAAGAAGCGTGATTTCCGCGCGCTCTGGATCGTCCGCATCAATGCTGCTGCACGTTTGCATGGACTATCGTACAGCAAGCTGGTGGCAGGGTTGAAAGCCGCCAATCTGACGATCGACCGCAAGATGCTCGCGGATCTCGCGATTCATGATGCGGCTGCGTTTGGAGCCATCGCAGAACAGGCCAAAGCGAGCCTCAAAGCAGCCGCCTAATTGGGCGAGAGGCTTTGCGGGTAACGAGTATGGGCGGCGCGACAATGCGCCGCTCGTTTTCTTCTGGCCGTTAACGGTCAACTGCCAACGGTCGACGCTGCAATGAGCGATTTGCTCCAGGATCTCGATTCACTTCAAGACGCCGCCCGTAACGAGATTGCTCAAACCGGCACTCTCGTCGATCTAGAACACATCCGAGTGCGGCTCTTCGGCAAGAAAGGCGAAGTCACCGCCAAACTCAAATCATTGGGCGCGCTCGATCCCGAAACACGGCGCAACGCCGGCGCGCGCATCAACGTCGTTCGCGACGAACTCACACAATTGCTGAATGCTCGCCGCGATTTGTTGGAAGCTGCGGCCCTAGCCGAAAAGCTCGCTGCAGATGCGGTCGATGTCACATTGCCCGGCAGAGGACAAGTGCTGGGCGGTTCGCATCCCGTCACGCGTGTGCGCGAGCGCATCGAGCAGCTCTTTCGCAATGCCGGTTTTGAAATCGTCGATGGTCCAGAGATCGAAGACGACTGGCACAACTTCGAAGCGCTCAACATTCCCGCGAATCATCCAGCACGTGCCATGCACGACACGTTTTATTTTCCGGATGGACGGCTGCTGCGGACTCACACTTCGCCGGTGCAGATCCGCGCGATGAAAGGGCGTCAGCCGCCTGTGCGTGTCATTGCTCCGGGTCGTGTGTACCGCTGCGATTCGGACATGACGCACACGCCGATGTTTCATCAAGTCGAAGGACTCGTCGTCGACGAACACATCACGTTCGCAAATCTCAAGTCCGTGCTGCATACATTCATGCAGGCGTTCTTCGAAAAAGAAGTGGGTATTCGACTGCGGCCTTCTTATTTTCCGTTCACGGAGCCTTCGGCTGAAGTCGATATTTCATGCGTCAATTGCAGCGGCAAAGGATGTCGCGTGTGCAAGCAAACGGGTTGGCTCGAAGTCGCAGGCTGCGGCATGGTGCATCCGAATGTGCTCAAGGCCGTCAACGTCGACGCGGAAAAATATACGGGATACGCGTTCGGCATGGGGATCGAACGACTCACGATGCTGCGCTACAAAGTGACCGATATCCGCATGTACTTCGAGAACGATCTGGCGTTCCTCGAACAATTTCACTAATCGTCTAGGCGTTCATGAAAATCAGTCTCGAGTGGCTGCGCGATTGGGTCGATCCGGGTACCGATGTGCCGGCGCTCGCTCATACGCTCACCATGGCCGGCCTCGAGATCGAAGGCATTGAACGCGCTGCACCTCCGTTCAGCGGCGTGGTCGTTAGCGAAGTATTGAGCGTCACCAAACATCCGGACGCCGAGAAGCTATCCGTTTGTCGCGTGAATTCAGGCACTGAGGAATTGCAGATCGTTTGCGGAGCATCGAATGTTCGTGCAGGCATAAAGGTACCGCTCGCGATCGTTGGTGCGACATTGCCCGACGGGCTCGAAATCAAGAAAGCAAAACTGCGCGGCGTCGAATCGTTTGGCATGTTGTGTTCCGCCAAAGAACTCAAGCTTGCAGACGACTCGTCGGGACTCTTGGAATTACCGGCGAATCTGCGTACAGGTCAAGATTTGAGAGAAGCGCTCGCGCTGGATGATCACATTCTGGAAGTGAATCTCACGCCTAATCGTGGCGACTGCATGAGCGTTCTCGGTGTTGCGCGAGAAGTCGCGGCAGCCCGTTCCGCTAATTTAAAAGCAACTGAGTTCAATGCGATTGCGGCAACGGTGTCGGATGAGTGGCCGGTAAGCATTGCGGCTGATGGCTGTAGAAAGTTCGTCGGTCGTGTGATTCGCGGCGTTCGCGGCAATGCGCGCTCACCGTTGTGGTTGCGTGAACGATTGCGGCGTGCGGGCTTGCGTCCAGTGAGCGCCATTGTCGACGTAACGAACCACGTCATGCTCGAACTCGGTCAGCCCATGCATGCGTACGATCTCAAGTGTTTGCACGGACGCGTCTCCGTCCGGCAGGCGAAAGCGCAGGAGCAACTCATATTGCTCGATGGACGCGCGATTGAACTTACGCCCGATGTCATGGTGATTGCTGACGAGCAAGTCGTGCTTGGCATGGCGGGCGTGATGGGCGGGCAAGATTCCGGCATCAGCGACGCAACGAACGATGTCTTCCTCGAAGTCGCCTTCTTCGAACCCAATGCAGTCGTCGGCCGCGGCCGACGATATGGTTTAGTGACGGATGCTTCGCAGCGTTTCGAGCGTGGCGTAGATCCAGAGCTTCAAGAGCGCGCTGCCGAGCGTGCGACGCAGCTCATTCTCGAAGTTGCCGGCGGGAGTGCGGGTCCTCTTGTCGTGACTCGCGGTGTGTCTGCCGCAAAGCCACTCGCCGCAATTCGTTTGCGCGAAGCCAGAGTGCAACGCTTGCTGGGAGTGCACGTGCCATCATCGCACATCGAAGAGTTGCTGCGTCGGCTTGGAATGCAGCTCACGCGTGAGGGCGATGGTTGGAGTGTCACGCCACCATCGTGGCGTTTCGATATTGCGATCGAAGCCGATTTGATCGAAGAAGTCGCGCGCCTATACGGCTACGACAACATTCCCGAATCGTCCGAGATCGCCGTCAGTGCTGTCGCTTCTGCGAGCGAAACACGCATCGGCCCGGCGCGATTCGCCAAAACGCTCATCGATCGCGGTTATCAAGAAGCGATTACGTACAGCTTCGTCGAGCCGCGCATTCAACAAACGTTGTTCGGCGGCAGTTCCGGATTGGCGCTCTCGAATCCCATTTCTGCAGAGCTGGCTGTGATGCGTGTGTCGCTCTGGCCAGGGCTCGTGCAAGCAGTGCAGTCGAATGTTCGACGTCAACAGCATCGCGTGAGGCTGTTCGAAATCGGCCGTACCTTCGATGCAAAGACCGGAGCCGAGACTGATGTTATCGCGGGCATCGTCACGGGAAGTCGTGTCCCCGAACAGTGGGGCGAGCCTTCCAGGGCGACTGACTTCTTCGATATCAAAGCGGATGTAGAGAGCTTGCTCCGCTTGACCGGCAACACCCATGAATATCGGTTCGTGGCCGAGACCCATCCCTCGCTGCATCCGGGGCAGTCTGCACATATATATAGGGGTACACGCCCGATGGGGTGGGTTGGAGCGCTCAACCCTGCCGTGCGCAAGCAGATCGATTTGACATATGAAGTGTTCGCTTTCGAGCTCGAGCTCGACAGTCACTTCGCGGCGCGCATTCCTGAATACGTTGAAATTTCCAAATACCCGGCCATCCGCCGCGATCTTGCGCTGATCGTGGACGAATCGGCTAGCTTTGCAGCCATCAAAGAAATGGCGGCGAACAGCGCAGGCGCACTGTTACGCGACCTGACGGTGTTCGATGTCTATCGCGGCGATGAAATCGAGAAAGGCAGAAAAAGCATAGCCTTAGGATTCAATTTACAGGATACTTCACGGACGCTGACCGATGTGGATGCGGACCAAATCATGGCGCGGGTCGTGGATGATTTGCGCCGTCAGTTCAATGCCACGATCAGAGACAAATGAAGTATGGCTGCGCTGACCAAAGCAGAGATTGCTGAAGCACTCTTCGACCAGCTCGGGCTCAACAAGCGCGAGGCGCGCGAACTCGTGGATCTTTTTTTCGAAGAACTGCGTGCTGCTTTGTCGAGCGGTGAGCAAGCCAAGCTTTCCGGGTTCGGTAACTTCGATCTTCGGGACAAGAATCAACGTCCCGGCCGCAATCCCAAAACGGGAGAAGAGATTCCCATCAGCGCACGACGCGTTGTCACGTTTCGTCCAGGCCAGAAACTAAAAGCGCGAGTCGAGGCGTATGCTGGAACCAAGCAATAACAGCGAACTCCCGCCGATTCCCGGCAAGCGCTACTTCACCATCGGTGAAGTGAGCGACCTTTGCGGCGTGAAGCCGCACGTGCTGCGCTATTGGGAGCAGGAATTTCCGCAGCTCAAACCCGTCAAGCGGCGTGGCAATCGCCGCTACTACCAGCGCCAGGACGTGCTCGTCATTCGCCAGATTCGCAGCCTCCTCTACGAACAAGGCTTCACCATCGGCGGTGCGCGCAACCGCTTGCAAGGCGAGGAAGCGCGTGAAGACCTCTCGCAAACTCAGCAAATCGTCCGGCAGATGCGCTTGGAACTCGAAGATATTCTGCGCATCCTGCGCAGGTGAATGCGGCTCAAGTGTGTTGATTGATTGGTCGGGGCGAGAGGATTTGAACCTCCGACCCCTTGCACCCCATGCAAGTGCGCTACCAGGCTGCGCCACGCCCCGACCGAGAGAAACCTGATGCCGCGTGCGGCTATCGAAGGCCGCGCATGATACCCGCCCGGTCCGCGGTTGAATAGCTTGCGATTAGCCTTTATGCCCATGTGTTCCGGGAAGGAACCCTGTCCGACCACCAACCGATAAACAGAAGGTGGCCTCAAAGAACTTTGCACGTGGCGCGAAAAGCAGCATCGGTCAGGACTTCTTCATGGTTGGTTGTGGAACCTCCCGTCGAACCCATGCTTGCAAAACTGGCCAACGAGCTGCCGGCGGGGGAATATCTGTACGAGCCAAAATGGGACGGATTCCGATCCATCGTGTTTCGCGGCGAGGACGATGTGTATCTCCAGAGCCGTGACCTGCGACCACTCGACCGCTACTTTCCCGAGCTGCACGAAGCGTTGCTCGAACGCTTGCCGAAGAACTGTGTGATGGATGGTGAGATCGTGATCGCAACGGCGCAGGGACTCGACTTCGATGCGCTACAGCTGCGATTGCATCCAGCAGCATCACGCGTCCAGAAGCTCGCGAAAAAGATACCTTCATCGTACGTTGCTTTCGATGTGCTCGCGCTAGGAGCACGCAATCTCATGGATGAGCCGCAAGCTGCACGACGTGCCGCCCTCGAGAAGCTCCTCAACAATGTAGAACGGCCTATCCATCTCACACCTGTAACTCGCGACCGGACAATCGCGCTCGATTGGCTGACGCGCTTCGAAGGTGCCGGCTTGGATGGTGTGATAGCGAAGCTGGAGTCGGGTACTTATCTGCCGGGCAAGCGTGCGATGATCAAGGTGAAGCACGCGCGCACAGCAGAGTGCGTAATTGCCGGCTTTCGATGGCACAAGAGTGGCAAGGATGCGATCGGTTCGTTGCTGCTCGGCCTCTACGATGACAATGATGTGCTACAGCATGTCGGAGTCACTTCATCTTTCACGATGGCAATGCGAAGGCAGCTAGTGCAGGAGTTAGCGCCACTTCGCAAGAATGCGATGAAAGACCATCCTTGGCGCGAGTGGGCAGGTGCGGCGGCGGAATCGAGCCGCATGCCAGGTGCGCAAAGCCGCTGGAGCGCAGGTAAGGATCTCTCGTGGGAACCGCTTAGGATCGAGCGCGTGTGCGAAGTGAAATACGATCACATGCAGGGCGATCGCTTTCGTCACGCTGTGCAATTTCTGCGCTGGCGGCCCGACAAACAGCCGCGGGACTGCCGTTACGATCAGCTCGAAGTCACAACGCCCTACGAACTCGAGCGGATATTTTCGTCTGGATCGAGCGATTCTTGAGTTGGACGCAACTCTTCAGGCACGCGTTGCAGATTGACTCGGATACGTGTCCAAGTGCTATAGCGCCCGCGCATGACATCAACCAATACATCAGCCGGCTCTAAATGTTCTGCAGCTCGCGGATGACGTGCTTTCCAACGTTCAAGACCCGCCAGTGCGTCTTCTTTGCGGCGAGCGCGTCCGATCTCGAGCAGCGGATGCTTGCGTTTAGAAGGTTGAACGCGGGAAGGTTCAGCGGTTTGCTTCCTGTAATGCGGCGGCCAAGGTGCATCGCCTAATCCCTGTCGCTCAAATAGTGCGAGTAGTCCTTCGAGCGAGCCAGCATGCTGATCGATTGATGCGTGCAGATCGCCACGTTTCTTGAAGCGTGCAGGCATGGAGGCCAGTGTGAAGTCTGCGGGTTCGCACTCATCGACCTCTTCCCAAGTGAGCGGTGCTGAGACGCGTGCGTCTGGTGTTGGCCGCACTGAGTATGCGGAGGCGACGGTGCGGTCCTTCGCGTTCTGGTTGTAGTCGACAAACACACCGTGGCGTTCTTCCTTCCACCACTTACTAGTGGCGAGCTTCGGTGCGCGTCTTTCGACTTCGCGCGCGAGCGCAAGCGCTGCACGGCGAACTTCGTCGAAACCCCAACGGCGTTCGATGCGTACGCAGATATGCATGCCGCGCGAGCCGGATGTCTTGGGCCATCCAACGAGGTTGTGATCGCGAAGGACCTCGTGCGTCACTGCGGTCACTTCCTGTATTTGTTTCCATGTGATTCCGGGAACCGGATCGAGATCAACGCGCAACTCGTCGGGATGCTCGAGATCCTCTGTTCGTACCGCATGCGGATGCAGTTCGAGGCAAGCTAGATTCGCGAGCCATGCGAGCGCCGCCGCATCGCGGGGCACGATTTCCTCAGCGATGCGGCCGGAGGGAAAGCGCAGCTCAACGACTTCGATCCATGCCGGGCGGCTTTTGGGGGCGCGCTTCTGGTAGAAGTGCTCGGCTTCGATGCCATCGGGATAGCGCACGAGCATGTTTGGACGGTCGCCAGCGCCGCGCAGCGCCCCGTCTGCCACAGCGATGTAGTAGCGAACAAGGTCTAGCTTGGTGTGCTTTGGCTGCGGAAACAGAACCTTCCTAGGATTCGAGATCGCAATTTCGTGCCGATCGACGACCAGGATTTCAGCTTCGCGTTTCTTTGCCACATAGAGGGATTCGCGGGCACCGCGAGCGGTTCCCAAAAACAGATGAACTCTCACTGGAACACCGCTGCACCTGAATGCATACCTTCAGGGTATCAGGAGGTCCAGCATGCAACTCACGTCGACCGAGAATGCACTACCGCCGATCGACGGCGGCACCTTGGTTTCTCATGCGACTGCGGAAATGGTGGCGTTGACCGAGTTCTATCGAGCCTTGAACACTCGTGATCTAGAACTCCTGTCCCAAGTGTGGTGGACCGCGGATGAAGCCTCAATGGCCAATCCCCTGGGGGGAGTGGTACGTGGGTGGGACAAGATCAGCTTGATCTACGAACGAATGTTTCACAACCTGCGTCTGGAAGTCGCGCTGGTCGAGTACACCATTCATATTGTCGGCTCGATTTTTTATGCGGTCGGGCGCGAACACGGATATGTCGAGACATCCGGCGGACGCGTGGCGCTCAATGTGCGCACGACGCGCATCTTCAGATTGGAAGTGAGCCGTTGGCGCCAGGCACATCAGCATGAGTCAATTGACGATCCGCAATTGCTGCAGACCTATCAACGAGTGCTTGGCCCGAGCCTCGATGCACAGAGTCCTACTGTGAGAAGCCACTAGGGGGAGGGCTTGACGATTTTCCCTACTCCTTCTTTTCGATATCGACCCTGAGGCGTTTCAAGCGCAATGTCTTGATGTGCCAGCGACCGTCGATGTACTCATACGTTTCGATGTAATGTCCGTAACCGTGTAGGGTCTTGATGGGAGCAGGGGAGTCCTTCGCCCAACGCAGCTTGTCTTCCATGGCCCAGATGCCCGTGGCCGTAGTGGGGGACGTGATTTCAATTTCAGGACAATGGCCGTGGTGCACACTCACCACATCCGCAAGCGGTGTGCTTGCAGTCGATCTAATTTTTTCGGCACCCGTCACTACACAGCCCGGCATGTCATCACTGATGTCGAAGATTGCATCGCGTGTGAAGAGTGCTTCGAATCCAGGCCAATCCTTGGTGTCGACGAAACGGAAATATCTGGCCTTCAGTTGTTTGATTTCCTCGATGGCGAGGAGCGTTTCGATGGCGTTCATGAAAGTGTCCTCGTGCAGCGGCTAGTTGATCGATCGGCATTGCCCGCCGTCGATGCGATAGTTGGCGCCCGTCATATAGCTCGATAACGGACTCGCGAGCAGCGCGACCATGCGGCCGATGTCTTCCGGTTGTCCGAAATGATCCGCGGCAATGGGAATCAACTCGGTGACGAAGCGTCGCTCGATCTCTTCCCAATTGTTGGGGTCCCATCCCATGTGCCGCGCGACGTCGGTGAAGGTTTTCACGACCGCGGGTGTGAGGATCGCACCTGGGCTCACCGTGTTGACGGTGATGCCAGTATGCGCCAGCGTTTTCGCGAGCGATGACGTGACATTCACCATGGCTGCTTTCGCCGCCTGGTATTCGGCGATATCAGGCTCGGTTTGCGTTGCCGCAGCGCTCGCGATTTGAATGATGCGACCCCACTTGCGCTCTTTCATGCCCGGGACGAAGTGTTGAATCAAGCGCACCGCAGCGCCGACGTTCTGCTCGAAAGTCCATTGCCAATCGGACCAGGGAGTGTCGAGCCACGCAGAATTCATGGGACCCGCTTTGCCGTCTTGACGATGCGAGCTTGCTCTGCCGCCTGCGTTGTTGACGAGAATGTCGATGCCTCCCAACGCACGCATGACAGTGTCTGCGGCTGCCGTGCAACCCGCCTCGGTCGCAAGATCGCCGAGCGCAACCAGAGCTTGTCCGCCCCGTTCTTTGATCTCCGCCGCGACACTTTCGGTGCGGCGTGTATCACGTCCGTGGATCACGACCACTGCTCCCTCGGCAGCCAAAGTTTTTGCAATGCCTGCGCCTATACCGGAGTTGCTGCCGGTGACGAGTGCGCGTTTACCTTTGAGTTGCAAGTCCATCTGTTTTCCCCCTTACGCTGTTTCCCGAAAAGTATACTGGAGAGTATACTTGTCCGCCATTCCCATCTGCGCCGCCAGAACACAGGCAGCGACGCCCCAACCCGACAATGAAAAAACTACGTGGTCGTCCGGACAGCAAAAGTCTGCCGCTGCATCGCGAGCGTCTGCTGCAAACGGCGAGCGATGAGTTTCTCGAAAAGGGCTATGACGGGGCGAGTCTCGACGCGATTGCGGCCCGTGCGGGCGTAAGCAAAGTGACCATTTATCGCCGTTTCGACAGCAAGGCGGGACTTTTCGAAGCGGTGGCTCTGCGTTCTGTCGAAAAACTGCGGCGACGCTATCAAAGCGTGCAGACGCACGGCCGCAGTCATCGAGACGTGCTGATGGAATTTGCGATCGCTTTGTACGAAGGAGCGACGCGGCGCGAGACAGCTGCCGTCATGCAACTCGCGATTGCGGAAATGAAGAAATTTCCGGCCGTTGCACAAACGCTGTGGAATCATCGATTCGAGACGCTTGCGCCGTTGCATAAGTATCTCGGCGAACAGCACGCCGCGGGTTTGCTCAAATTCACCGATCCTTGGGCGGCCACCATGCAGTTTTCGGGTATGGTGAGCGGAGGCATCGGCTCGGTCGTCGAACCGCCGATCCGGCATCGGGCAGCTCGCAAACGATGGGTCGAATCGGCAGTGTCTCTGTTTCTCGATGGCTGTCGAACTCATCGTTCCCGAGGTGTGGACGTTTAGCCAACTGTGGCTGCTGCCTCCTCGTTTTGGTAGAGGATGTTTCGACCATCGCTTGCTAACATTACCGTCTCCCCGTCTCACGATCTCGATAGGTACTCACAATGCTTGCAGTCAAAGCTTATGGTACGGCCAATGCCGCTGCTCCTGTCGCGCCGCTGACCATCCAACGCCGCGATCCCGGTCCGACCGATGTCGCTATCGATATTCTGTACTGCGGTGTGTGTCATTCCGACATTCACCAGGCGCGCGACGAGTGGCACAACACGCTTTTTCCATGCGTGCCCGGACATGAAATCGTGGGCCGTGTTCGCGGTGGGCAATGCCGTCACCAAGTTCAAAGTAGGCGATCTCGCTGCTGTCGGCTGTCTTGTCGATTCTTGTCGCACGTGTCCGAGCTGCCGCGAGGGCATGGAGCAGTTTTGCGAAGTCGAAATGGTGCTGACCTACAATGGCCGCGACAAGCATCTCGGTGGACATACATTGGGCGGCTATTCACGTGCCATCGTCGTGGATGAGGCATACACGTTGCGTGGGACTCGGCGGGCTCGGTCATATGGCTGTCAAATTCGCACGGGCTTTCGGTGCTCACGTCGTGCTGTTCACGACCTCCGCTAACAAAGTCGATGACGCAATCAGATTGGGCGCGCACGAAGTGGTGCTCTCGCGCGATTTGGCAGCCATGCAGAAGGAAATGCTCCGTTACGATCTGGTAGTCGACTGCGTGGCGGCGGATCACGACATCAACACTTATCTCAACTTGCTCAAGCGCGACGGCACGCTGGTGCAAGGGGGGGGGGCTCCGGAGAAACCGTTGTCAGTGGCCGCGCTCGCACTCATCGATCCGGATGAATACGGGGGAGCGGGTGGATAGATATTGGACTCTCTCGGGCACATCGTTGGGCCCGATGCCGCAGGTTGCCGATTTCGAGCTACGCGAAGGGTCGATCCCGGTGCCGCGCCGTGGTCAGGCATTGACCCGCACGATCTACATCTCCCTCGATCCTTATCAGTGGTTGTATAAAAAACAGGGCATCGACCGGCCCGGTGCTGTGTGTCACGCGCGTACGGTTGCGCAAGTGATCGAGAGTCGCATGGCGGGGTTCGCGCCCGGCGATTTCGTTTTCAATACGAATGGCTGGCGTGAGTACGGCTTGATGGGTGAGGGCATCGAGCGACCTTCTTACATGAATCCGCGCAAGCTCGATCCCAATGCGGCGCGCATCTCACAAGCGGTCGGCGTGCTTGGAATGCTTGGACTCACGGCATACGCCGGTATGCTGTTGCAATGCTCGCCGCGGCATGGTGAAACCGCTGTTGTTTCCGCGGCTTCGGGCGGTGTAGGTCAAATCGCTGCCCAGCTTGCGCGTTTACACGGCGCTCGCGTTGTGGGTATCGCCGGACGAGAAGAAAAGCAGCGTTACGTGGTCGAAGAGTTGGGGCTGGATGAGTGCGTATCGCATCTCAGCGCGACGTTCGCGCAAGATTTGAAAGCCGCTTGTCCGAACGGTATCGATGTTTATTTCGAGAATGTAGGCGGGCACGTATTCGATGCCGTCGCGCCGCTCTTCAACGCCGGCGCACGGATGAGTTTGTGCGGCGTCATCAGCCAGTACACCGAAGATAGACCCCAAGAAACCAAGGGAGCTTTGCTCGAGCGGAGCAAGCTCGAACTGGAAAAACGCGGGGTGTGCGTGCACGAGCTGTTCGTGGGTGATTTCGTGGCCGAACATCAAGAGCGCTTTTTGCGAGACATGAGTGCCTGGGTCGCGAGCGGCAAAATCAAATATCGCGAAGACATCCGCCAAGGAATAGAGACTGTGCCGCAGGCGTTCGTCGAGATGATGCGGGGTGACAACTTCGGAAAAACACTGGTACAGGTGAGCCCAGACCCGACATTGGCTTGAGATTCCGAGCGGCACCGCCGCGCAGGGGGCTTCATGAAGACCGTCAAGAACGGAGCAGCTTTCATCAGCGGCGGCGCGAGCGGCATCGGCTTCGGCATGGCGCAAGCACTCGCGCGGCATGGAATGAAAATTGCTCTTGCGGATGTAGATCGCGATGCACTCGACCGTGCCACAGCCGCATTGAGTGAGATGGGTGTGGCGGCGTTACCTGTGACGATGGACGTTCGCGACCGCGCTGCATGGGAAGCGGCGCTCGAGCGCACCGAGCGAGAGCTTGGACCCCTTCAAATCCTTTGCAGCAACGCAGGCGTCGCCGGCAGTACCTTGCCCATGGAAGAGACTGACTGGGCTGGATGGCAATGGACCCTCGACGTGAATTTACACGGCACGTTTAACGCTCTCAGAAGTGCGTTACCACGCATGCGCCGACATGGGCGCGATGCTCACATCGTGTGCACAGCCTCTTTGGGTGCATTCATCGTGACTCCGGGCAACGGCGCTTACTGCGCCACCAAGGCAGGTGTCGTAGCGATGTGCGAGGCCGTACGACAAGAAGTCGCGGGCAGCAACATAGGCGTATCGGTGTTGTGCCCGGGTCTCGTCGCCACGAATCTGTTGGACAACGTACACAAGCTCGGGCCCTACGACGTTGATCTCGGTGAGCATTCCGAGGGAACGGCAGTTGCAATGAAAGCCGGGCAGGATCCGGCAGCAGTGGGAGAGTTCGTTCTGCAAGGTATTCTCGGAAACCGGTTCTGGTTGTTCACCCATCCGGAACTGCGCGATCTAGTAGAGAATCGGGCGAACGAAATTCTGGCGGCGATGTAGTCCCACTATAAATAGTAAATACCGGGGTGATTCCCATGCGTGTCGGCAATATCGAGATATGGCCGGTGTACGACGGCCAGTTTCTGTTTGCGCAACCTCGAGGCTTGCCCGCCGAGGGTGATCCTGACTTCACCCTGCAGCACGTCAATTTGACGCACGACGGCCTATGGGTCATGGATATCGGCGCATTTCTCGTGCGCACTGCAGATCGGCTGTTGTTGATCGATGCAGGTGCGGGTCCAGGCACGATGGAGCGGATCGGGCCGAAGCCCTTCGAGGGCATCGAGGACGCAGATCCGGCGCTGGTGGATTACAACCGCCGCAAGGGCTTGCAAGGTGAGGCGTTGGAGCAAGCGATGGCGATGGTCTCCAAAAGCGAGGTGCGCCATGGCTTGCTCGGCGAGAATTTGCAACGTCTTGGTATAGCGCGCGAAGACATCACTGACGTCGTTCTCTCGCATCTGCATTTCGATCACATCGGTTGGGTGAGCGAGCACAACGAACCCTATTTTCCAAATGCGACCTATCGCTGCGAACGCCACGACGCGGATTTTTTCTTGGGCGAGCACGCACACGACGAGACATTCTATCGATTGGTGTGGAACGCCAAGCCAGCGTCCGAGCGTCTCGGGCCCGTGATGAATCGTCTCGAAGTGTGGGATCGCGACACCGTCGTCGCGCCGGGTGTGAATGCAATGTTTGCGCCCGGGCACACACCGGGAAGTTGTCTCATGGTGCTTTCTTCCGGCGAAGAGCGGGCGATGATCTTGGGCGACACCGTTCACTGTCCGCTGGAGCTTACCGATCCCGATTTTTCGTTAATGGCCGACATGGATCAGGCGCTTGCGGATAGAACCCGTGCAGCTATCCGCCGGGAGATCGAAGGAGGTTCGGTATCGGTGAGCTCGCCGCATTTTCCTGGGTTGCAGTTCGGCCGCATGTTGCCTGGACAAGGGCGGCGCAGTTGGATGTTCCACGCGAACTCCGATTGAACTGATTCCAGAAAACTTAGCACCTACAGGCACGATTGCGTGTCAACGCAGAAGCTGTTGCGCCGCTTAGTGCGTAACAGCGACGAGGGAGTGCCTTTCGCATGAGCTATTTACTTTCGGCCATCGTGCTGGCGGAAATCGTCGTGGCATTGCTCATGTGGATACGCGAGACGCGTCGGTCGCGATGAGCCCCACGGCCGCAAGCCCACGAGTACGCTTGCGAATCGAGATTTGGCTCAGAAGCTCTTATTGTTCGGTGCCGTTATTCGTTTTGGGGGAGGTTGGCAAGACTTCGCTCGCCGGCATCGTCACCGGCTGTATTTCTATCGCTTTGGGTGGAACGAGCTTGGCGCGACGAGTTCGTGGCGGCTTCACTGCGGTTTGTGTTTTGCCGGAACGTTTCGCGCGTGCGACCTGCGCAATTTTCGCTGCGGCCTTGAGTTGTGGTTTGGATGCAGCGGGCCTGGTGCCGTTCGAAGCTTTCTTTTTTACAGTGCGTGCCCGGGTCGCGGCTTGCGTCGCCTTCACTTTGCGTTTCAGTTCTTTGCGGATCGCAGCGGCTTTCTTCCGCGCGCGTTTGGCAATGCGCTTGGCTTCCTTGTGCAGTTTGCGGGCGCGCTTGAGCTGTTCCTTTGCAAGTCGCAATCGCTGCTTCGCGGCTTCGACTTCGAGCCGTACTTGTTCGGCTTTGGTGCCGATCGCTGTTCCGTTTTTCGATTCCCTGCGTGAATTCTTATCCATCGGCAGTCCCCCACACCTCACTGGCGCGCAGTGTTGCACGCACGTTGTAAGAAGTCATTAACCGAACGCTGGCAATGTATGACGCTTTGGTTAAGTTGTAACCAACGTAACAGCTTGTGGCTTTTTGTCGGGTAATTGCGATTGTCAACCGGCACTTCTCAAGAGTTTATCCACAGGAATTGTGGATAAACTGCTCGGTGCATTTTCGGGAGGTCATCGCACTTGGCGCGTTCGATGCATGGAGATCCACATGCTTGAGCGCTTCTTGATTTCGCCGCTCGATGTGCGATAGGTGCATGAGTGCGGCATTGCATTGGACTTTGCTATGCAGCGCGAACATCCGCTTTTTCCTCAGCGCCGTCGGTTGCTCGGCCAGCTCGGTGGC
>Ga0068855_100002225_pt1 | contig 23985 bp, 39 predicted proteins | sample KBSCornC52_FD_66592 | JGI IMG/M metagenome (GOLD analysis project Ga0068855, IMG submission 66592) | Corn rhizosphere microbial communities from Kellogg Biological Station, Michigan, USA - KBS Corn C5-2 | ecosystem: Host-associated > Plants > Roots > Rhizosphere > Soil ...
AGGCTTTACCTTTGTCGTATCCACTAAATGCGGGAAGGTCCCATTGATCACCTAAGTTGATAAATACGTCTGGTTTCAAATCCACCATGAACTTACCAACCCAGTCAGCACGGTCGTTGTTATGATCGCCGTGAGCGTGAGGGTCAGGTAGTACTAGGTGAACTCTACTCAATCATCCAGACCCTTCTCAACTCTAATAACTCTAGACCAAGTACCCGGCCTAAAGACTGCATGGAGTACTTGAACAGGATACACACGTTGCCTATGACCTCCGACAGGAACAGGATAATCATAGGGTTCACCAAATTCATCATATTCAACCTGTCTGACTTCAGCAGCAGGTTGGTTTTGCTCACTCTCATCCACAGGTAACTGAAAGGGACGCTCGTAAACAAAGAACGACAGGGGCGCTTCTACCTGCCCACCGTAACCTACGTTATTCATAATACCATGGGCCAAGACTTCTTCCTTGACACCATCGTTAAGAGTAACAATATACTTATTCATTCTTCAAACCATTCGCTAGGGACTGAGTTACCAATGGCGAATACAAAACCGTATTTCTTGGCCCAATCCGATTGTTTCATAAATGTGCCATCACGTCTTGTGGCACCAACTTTACCGTCTCTATAAAACATAATTCTAAGATCAAGATCAGGATGCTGCTGTTTAACTGCAATCATCTTCTGCTTCACCTTGTGATCAAAGGCACGACCATTGCCCTTGCACTCAATGTAAATCTTAGAACCATCCTTCTTAGTTATAACAAAGTCACAAAGATAATCACCTTCAATATAATATTCAATCTTCTCCTGCTCATAGTCTAATTGAGCATACTTAGGAAGTTTTGATTTAATGTCAAGATAAATATCGTGTTCGTACTGTGATCTAACAGTCTTCTTACCAATTTTAGGTAGCTTAGGCTGAGTTTTCTTTCTCCTGCTCAATAAGTTTTATTCTCCTATGTATGTCGATGGCCTCGAACTGTAATTCAGTTACGTAGGTAGGCCACCAAGAGTATTTATAAATTTCATCGTCAATAATACGAAGTCGTCTCTTAAGTAATTTCGTTGACACGAGGCTCAAGTTCCACTTTCGTTAGAGTAATAGGTCCAGTACTGTAAAGGAACGTTCTGGCTTCTGGCCAGCAAGATTTCTTAAAGGGACAATACGAACAGTTTATACCAAGTTTCATATTACCCGATTGCCCGAAGGGTTCATCTTGGAAACCCCTGGGCGGTATATTGTCTTTGTCTGCAATCGACTCTTTCTTTTTGGAGAATAACTCCGGCCAGTCAGTGTTGGTATCCCTTTTGTGAACATCGAGCGCAATATGCCCAAGCGTCTTATCGACCACGAGAAACGCAGCCTCATCCTTGTTCGTAACTTTGTCATCCGACTGGGACGAGTGGAGATAAGATTGGATTTGTGGAATGTAACCAAAGGCATCATTCCCGATAAGACCGCCCGAAGAGAACTTCCTGAAAGAAAAGGTCGAGGCGCTTTTGACATCAGTGAGCGTGCCATCGATGACCGCATCCCTATGGCCTTTGATACCTTCGATCTCTTGTTCGTCTTGACGCCCAGTAACTTCATGTCCTGCTAGCTCCGCTAGGAATAAGATTAACTCTTCGATAATATCACCGAAGAGAAATTTCATATAGGTTTCTGCTCTAAGAGGTTCACCTAGTTCTGGTTGATTTACTTCGTACCATAACTGTCTTTCACAGGGTTTACCTATGTTAGACATCCTTAACTCTGGTCTTCGCTCGGTCCGAATAAGACGGTCAGAAATAGTGCGAGCAAGGGAATTAGCGAAATTACTAATAATACCAGAATTATCTTCATTATCTTCTAGTCCTTTAACAAGGACACCTTCAATATCACTTACGAGTGTCGCTATGTTCTTGGTAATATGCACTCCATTCGTTTTTCTTGTATGTCTGTACTTCTTTAATCTTAAAAGGTGCTGTGGATGTGTTGTAAAACACTAAGTCACCCTTATTAGTAACATAAGCGTAGTCCGAATTAAGGAAGACTGTTCTGCTGATACCTTCAACAGGATCATTTAACTTCACACGCCACAGCATCTACTTCTCCTAAGTTATAAAGGGCGGCTTCATACCGTTAACTGTAAAACCACTAACCCATGCTGCACTATACAGAAGGGTCAACGCGCTAGTTATACTACCAGGGCGCGGTAGGTTCTTCTCCGTTAGCCACTTGGTCTTCAATTTTCTTTGCTACCTCCGAGGGAGTTTCTGGCTTCTTATATTCAATAAGGTCAAGAATACGAAGCGTTTCAAGTCTACAACCAACACCCATTGCAGTGGGGAAATAAGAGACATTGATCTTCACAATAGAACCATTACCAATGAGGATAGGTTCACCAACACGCTTAATATTTTTGTTCTTATCTTCGTAACTTCTAACTTCGTTACCAGCATCATCAACGTACTTAACGATTGCATTACCATCCTTGTCGTAGATGAAAGGAGCAGTGAAATACACAAGCTTACCCTTCATTAACTTAACAGTGGGGCGATGCATCGGGAAGTACTTACCAAAGTCCCTTTCCTTAGGAACCTTCTGGATACCAGTCTTCTTGAACTTATCCCATTCATCCTGATCTTCAGGTACGAGGTCTACACCCCAACGAACGGAACCACGGAATTCATCCGGTTGATAAACTCTTGCAAAATATGCTTTACCAATAAAATCAACGTACTGCGTCTTAGTCTCTGCCATTAAAAATCTTTCCTTAATGTTATTTAGTGAGTATCACACCAATTGTAACCAGTACGAAATGTACCAGCTTGTGGGCATTTAACACCTAGGTCTTTACCAGCTTGTACAATTGCGTCTGCTTGAATTTGACCTACGTATTCAGGCAAACCTTCTTTGTCAATAACTTCTGTTTGCCATTCATCATGAATAAAATTCACTTGTCTAAAATTGATTTTCTCTTCTTTGAGCTTCTTTCTCCATAACCAATTTGCATACTTCATAATGCAGACTTCTCCGTTTTGGAGATAACCTGCAAGCATCAGATGATTGCTATCGCATTTAACGATACGACCATCAAATCCAATGAATTGCCCCATCTTAACATCTTCGGGGATAACTTCTTCTTTAACTCTCTTTAAACCAGGATAACCATTGAGGAAACTCTCTCTGGCTACTACAGCTTCACCTACGGAACATTCAAGAACTGCTGCAGTTTTGGTAGCAGATGCTCCAAGCACCCATGAATAGATAAAGGTTTTTGCTGCATTGCGATCCTTACACACAACCCCAAGTTTGTTTTTGTTGAGAGTATGTACGTCCGTGCCATCTTTGGACGAGCCACTAACAAGAGCCTGTGTGAAAGACTCATCTTCCATGTAATGCGCAAGTACCCTGAGTTGGATACCTTCTGCGTCGCAGCCAACCAGTTTATATCCTGGACGCGCCATCCATAGAGATCGATAGTCAGCACCCCATCCACCGTCCTCGCCAAATAGAGGATGTCCCTCTTTATCAGTTTGGATGCGGATGATGTTTCCTGTGTTAGGGGCTTTGTGTGAACTACGATGTGTCCATGTACCGATTGCGTTGATTTGTCCATGGATAGACTTAGTCCTTTCGTTATAAGCGAATATCCACTCGTCTAATGTGGTTAACCGCCTCGTAAGTAGAATGTGCCTAACGAGTTTCTGCGCTGCGGCAGGAGCGGTTGGAGGTAGAGTGGCGAGATTGTCTTCTGAGATTGTCCAACCGAACTTCTTATAGTTCTCAAGCTTCTCATAGTCTTTGTCTCGTTCAGCTTTAATGTGTCCTTTGGTTTTCTCAAAGGGTTTCCATCCGAACTCATTTAGTCTCTCTATACACTGCTTGGGGGATGCTGGATTGAAAGGCTCAAAATCAATACGGCTAAAAGTAGCTCCAACGCTGTATCCATGTTCTTCAATTGTCTTTTCTGTGGTATCTAACCATCTAAAATCTACTGCTGAGATAGCGCCTTTGACCGTTGGTCTAGGTAGCACTTCTCTAATAAGGTAACTTCTAGGGGGAAATGCCTCTTGTATTTCTTTATCGAGTACATCCCTAAGTTCTGAAATCTCTTTGTGTAACTTCTTGGCGTTCTCAATATTGAAGCCAAAACCATTGTAATGCATTTCAGTGCAGATAATCGCTGCACGATGTTCATTGACCATACTAGCTTTAAGACTAGGATCGTCGATAAACCTCTTTAAGAATAAATAAATTCTCTCGGTGAGTTCAACGTCGTTCTTACAATACTCAACCATTTCTGGTGTAAGGTGAGTAAACTGTTTAAAGTCTCCTTTGGGAAACTCTAGGCGTTCACCCCATGCCTCTAACCCATGAAGATTGTAATCCCAAGAGTTAACCAAGCGAGAAACAACAAGAGTATCAACAACTTTCTCAGGGTCTAAACCACTCTTACAGAGGCGATTAAGTACAGGCAAATCATACCAAAGGATATTATGCCCAATAAGAAAACTACCTTTGAGATACTCATTTAACTCCTTCGGATCAAGGTCAGGTCGTTCCCATGTTTTAACTTCTTTAGTTTTAATGTCTTTCGTTATACACACCCAAACTACTGTTGGGTTTAAACTATCACATTCAATATCTACTACTAAAAATTTTATCTTTAACTCCTATCTCCATCGACAGACGGAACTTTGGATTTGTTTATACATTAATTATATACCTTTTGTACATGTATGTCAACTAAAAAATGCATGTACTAAATTTCTTCTAGTTTCCAACCTCTCTTTTCACAATAAGTTTTAATACCGTTTAAGCTCATTTTGCGAAAGTAGTTAATGATAGGAGCACAATGGATAATAACTCCATCATCTCTTAGAGTAAAGGCTGCTACAAAGTGTGAAGCTTCTACACGGTACAGTTTTTCATTTGTACTCATTCCATTAACGAGGCAAATAACCTCGTCCTTCTTCCATTTCTAAAACACGTGCCCAACTGCCTTCCTCCTGTTTAAAAGACTTCTGCCAGTTATCAGCTTCCTCTTTAGAAAAGAAAACACGAACTGGATGAGAACAACTATCCCAACCTTCGTATTCGTAGTAACAAACGAAGACTTTCATATCCCACCTTCTTCGTCGAGTATCTGAGGCCAGGTTTTAATCCATTCTTGCCATCTAGCCATACAGAAGTCTACTGAACCTCTATCGTCTGCTTCTTCACAATACTTAAGAGATTCTTTGAGTTCTTTCATAAACTCTTCTGCTGAAGGAAGTTTCATTTAAGCCTCCCAATATGGTTCACAGAACATAATATTTGGTCCTACTGGAATAGGAAATTGTGGTGCGTAGTGTTGCTGGTGTTTCCACTGTTGGCATTCTTCTTTGGTTAAGTCAGGTTTCTCGATATGTTGACCTGTACCTAATAAAATCACTACACACATCCATTTCATCTACTTATACCCTAATTTCTTAAGGCGTTCAAATTCTCTCTTATTCCATTCTTCATCTCTTTGTTTTTGTAACTCTTCCTTTCTCTCTCTATTTTCTTTTTCTAGGAGAGTTTCAGGAGTGGAATACGTTAACTTAACATAATAAGAATCCCACTCAGAATCATACTCAAGTGTGAAATCTTTATATGTCATACCTGTGTTCTGCTCGATAATGCCATCAGCAAAATCAATAACTGATTGGAGTGAGGCGTAATCGATACGATGCTCACGAAGTGTCTTCTTCATTAGAATGTCTTTCTTTCGACCATATAGGGGTGCTACAGAGGTTTCTCGTATTGTCTAGGGGAACATACTCGTATTAAGCTCCTGAGCCTCTGGTGGCCCTAGGAGGACGTATTTGTCGAGATCTATATCTTCTACTAACTCTAGAAATGCATTGTATGGCATATAAGCTCCTAGTCTAAAGCAGTTAGGGTGTCCTTCATCCACTGATGAGTTTCTCTCGTTGTCCTCAAACGATTGATTGTGGATGTAGATATACATTCCTTGTTTGGCTACTACAATTTTACCTACAGCTGGCAAAGCTGCCTTCTTAAGGCGATAGACACCATTGGGTATTTTGTTTAACGGAACAAAGGATTGTGTCATTACTTCCGTTAAATCCTCTCGTTGTTGTGCTCTACGCATTGCTTCACCAGCTATAGACATTTTCGTTACCTTCATGCAGCCTGCTGAATAGGCATCTTGATTTCGTCCTCTGCGCTCATCGCACGGAGTTTATGCGTCATCATGTCGAGAATTGCTTTACCACAAGGACCAGAGGAACCACCAAGGCGAACCTTCTGAGCATTGAGGTTCATAATTCTACGAACGACTGGATCAGCGTGTTCCTTGTCTCTCGTGATATGGATCATTGTATTAGCAACATTCTCAATGTTACGAGAACCCCTAGTACGACCCTCATCGTTAGTATGAGAAATCATGATCAAACAAAAACGCAGCTCTTTAGCTAACAACTTTAGCTTCTGACTTAAACGATCTAACTTCAATCGTTCATCCTCTTTTTCAATTCCCGTTGCAAGCCAGGTAATATGGTCGAGAAAAATAACTTCACATCCTGCAGCACTGACGAGGAAACGGATATTGTCAAGTAATGCGTTCTCGTCTTCGAGGTCGAAAGCCTGGTACAAGTGAACGCGACTATCATCGTTGCCGACTGCTGCTTTATATCCTCCCAGGATGTCACTAGTCGACAATCCACAATCTGGAAGTACTGCGGGGACACCAAGTTCGTATCCTGCAATAGCTTTAACAGTTGTTCCATTATCTTCCTCCATGTGGAGAATACCCAACTTGAGTTGAGTAGTCTTCAACAGATGATGTTCGATTGCTCGAAAGACTTCTGTCTTACCGATACCTGTTGGACCCTTGAGGACTACAACTTCACCACGATGTAATCCATAGGTTGCTGCTTGAAGACCGGGAAAAGGATACGTACCGATCTGATCTTCTTTACTGTCTTGCAGTGCAACTTCAATTTCAGCAAAGGTACTAATGATGTTATCTGGAGAATAACGCTTGGAATTACTCCACGTCTTCTCTAGAGCTTCTACTTCGTCGTTCTGGAAGTAGTCGTTTGCATCTTTGTATTTCGTGAACTTAACATGATAAACACGATTAAAGTCAAAAAGTGATGCGACCTCTCTTGCAGCAGATTGGCCAACATCGTCATTATCAAAACAAATATAGATTTTATCAAAGGAGTTAATGTAATCGTAATCGAGTACACAGTCACGTTTAGCAAAGGGACCACTCGTGACTGAAACTCCAGCGGTCCTGCATCTAGTCGCCTCATAAACCGAAGCGGCATCAAATTCACCTTCACAAATGGTGATACTGTCTTTACTCCCAGGGTCGAACTTGTCTTTACCAAACAACCCTGGGTTCTTCATTGGTCCTTCGGATCGAAACTTCTTCTCCGAAAGTGATCTAATCTTGAAACCACCAGAAGGATACGGAAAACCTACTTCCTCTGGTTCATCATCAAGAAGCTTCGTCTTGATATCGTAGAACTGCATAGTCCTTTCAGAAATACCTCTATGGGAGATATATCTAAAGGTCTCTTTTTTCTCTGTTTCCATTTTGTCCTTTGACTGATGAAATAAATTACAACTAAAACAAAAACCAGAACCATCTTTGTTCTCCGCGTAGGCGTCACTTGATTGACCACAAGGACATGGTTGATGTATTGATTTAAAACCTTTCATTTATCCATTCTTAAAAAGAGAGATAGCTTTGGCCTAGAAACCAACAAACAAATAAGAAAAAACCTACACCAAATACCCATGGTGCTTCAACTATAAGAAGTTGAATAACAATAGAACTCCCAAACAGAATTACTAATATAAGAGCTCCAATTCCTGTTGCTTTAAGAATTTCTATCACGTCTCTGTTCCTCATCATGCTTGCAAGCACAGTAGTCACTGTGACATTCACACTGCTCTTCTTCCTCTTGAAATGCAGCGACTACAAGAAGTGCAATAAAACAAGCCACTGCACCAGCAAAGAAAGTCCAAACATAGTAGTCCATCATGGTCTCCATCCTTTATTTTCTTTTGCCAAATCAACCCAATAACTAACCATCAAAGTCTCTCTTACGTTTCCCCTTAGACCTGTTAGTTCTACACCGATAGGAACCTCATAAATGTAGGAGTAATCCGTGAAGTAATGGACGCTTCCATTTCCATACTCCATAAAGTACCCACTATCAGAAATAAATTTCCATGCTTCTCTTTCAGTTAAGAAAATAGCACCGGGTGCAGGAGCATCATAATCGTATAGGTCTCCATTAGTAACAATATAAAGGTTCACCAGTACAACTCCTCTACATGAAACCATCCATCGCCATAACGATGGTTTAGTTTCAATGCCTTTGCTTCTGCCTTCTTTTTCTGTTGATTGAAGTAGTAGTAACACGGTTGACCATAACCATTGATGATCACGTAGGAGTTATTACCGATCCAATCATCAAACCAATCAATTAACTTATTCATGGATTATAGTCTTCCATTCTTCAAAAGAAACTGTACCAAGTTTTCTATCTCTGTTTTTTATTACTGAAACAGTCCCGTCTTCTTCAAGGATGCCAATGTGTTTCATACAAGCCTTTAACGAGTGGGATAACCTACTTGTTAGGAGTACGTTATAAACACTTCGTGTCATGAGAAGGTAATTCACAGGTCACTCCTTTCCAAAATGAGCTGCAAGTGTGTATTCTCTTTGATCTCAATACCAAGTTCTTCTTTGATCTTATCCTTGATATAGTCTAGTTGGTAGTGTTTCATCCAGATTGTGTTGTACCTTTTGATATCCGTTATTTCCATGATATCTTCAAGTACAGTGATGTAGTTCTCCTTGAGTTCTCTCTCCCAATTCTCTCGATAGTGATACTTCAACAAGAAGTGATAGAAGTGGATACCACTGAAGAGCCCACCCCAATATTTCGTGAAGTCATCAAGCATCTGAGGATCACCATACTCCCAGAGCTTACGGACATCATCACGAGCTACAATAGGCATAACTGCATGAGCAGCCCTTTGAGTGATACACATGTCTCTAATGGCGATATAGTGAAACCCAGTTCTAAGAGCAAATTCCCAGAACCTCGCACGATCGTCATTCTTCAGATATGTGTTAATCTCATGAATAACTGAAGACAGGATCAGACAACACTTATGGTCATCATCCATTGCCTCAATGCATTGCTCTAAGATAAACTCCCAATCGGAAGAGAACACTGCATTAGGTAACTCCATGCCCATAGCATCTTCGATCATATCCGCATTAGCATCAAACCCAAAGAACTTAGCATCAGGGTAGATTTCAGAGAGATAATAGATCATCGAGCCATCAGCACAACCAAAGTCAAAGAAGACTTTAGCGTCTTTAATCACTTTCGTGAAATAGAGTTTGTCCTTCATCCCCAAGTGCATCTTGTGATTGTAATTCTCCAAGTTCACTATCGGGACTTCCGTTATCGTTGGCGAAGTCTCTAAGCCAGCCATAGATGTCATCCTGGTTTTCGTAATCGAGTTTGAGTTCTTCGACACTCTCTTTGCATTCTTTGCAGAGCGAGTAATGTTCATTCGTCGGGTCGGGATAGAAACCATCTTCACAGAAATCTCCTGCATTTGTTTCTATCTCTTTGTCATCCACTTTATTGCAAATAACGCATCTAAACTTCTCGGACATTCGCCCTGTTCCTTACTATAGAGTTCTTTTACTCATAGAGTACTAACTCTAAGAGTATAACTATTAGGTTATTAAGTAATATTACTCATAGAGTTATAACCCCTATAGTAAGATAATCTTTACTACAGAGTTATAACTCATAGAGTATAAAACCTATAGATATTAATTATATATGATTTATAACTATTTGTCAAGTGTAAAATATGGTTGGTAATCAGTGGATGTCATCGTTGGATAGAAGTGTGTCCCTATGACCCATTAAGTACTCGTATTTAGCCTCTTCAGATACTGGTTCAGCAGCCATTCTCAAGACTTTATCCATTGCTGCCTTCCTACGTCTGAAAGCAGTTCCAGGCTCTTGGTCAGCCCCTACAATTGAGCTAGGAGTGATGTAGTCGTAGAAGTCCATTCCACTGATCTTTCTCCTACTTGGGTACTGACAAGAAGGATAAGTACTCATGTCCTTGTCCTTCCAGTAGTCATCGATAGCGACGTAGATGAACGCCTCTGTCCATGGCATACCCTTGTAGTATAACCCATCTGAAGGGGATTGGTCTTCAACAGAAATCTTGACTTTAATTCGTCTAGCCTTCTGACCAAGACAGAACTGACGATCCATCAAATGGATTATCTCAGCATTTACGTAGTAAAGTTCACCACGCATACGCTGTCTGATCACCTCTGACGCACCAACAACGAATACTACCGGATGGAGAGCATAATGTCTCTTGAGGATATAATGGGGAGACATCGTGTGTGCCGCTCCACAGTACTCAGCCCCATCCAATAATCTATGGTTTGACCCACCATCTTTCTCTGTAGTCAATGCAAGATAAGGGATACGAGTATACCACTTGAGTTCATGAAAGTCCGGTGTGATATCTCCCCTATCGTACAGAGGACCATAGATAGAACCTTGGTAATCAGGAAGGTTCTCACCCTTCGGTCTAGCACTAACAATAGAAGCCATGTCATTCAACCTCTGCAAAGTTGTCAGGTAACTTATCAACAGTGATATTGCCGTTCTTGAAATCTGCAATAAGTTTGCTTGCCTTTGCGAGTTTCGCCATCATCTTTTCATTCTTTTCACCAATTCTCTTCATAGCGTCTGTAGCATAGAAGAGTAAGCAAGGAAGGTCTTGAGGTTCAGACCTACGAATGAAATCTTCCCACTCAATATGAGTGACATTCGCGAGTTCCTGCCAACCATTGTCGTTGTAGATATCCCAATCTTCCAACAGATGTAACATCGCCTCAGACAATTGGAACTTGTTCTTGAATGGCATGGAGATCAGCGGCGATAGCTCTTTCGTAGAAGCTCTCGCGGTGGGAACACGAACGACTGAATTATTCTTCGCACGCGCCTCTTCCTCTCTTTTCTTCCTTTCCGCATCCAACCTCTCCTTTTCAGGACCACGCTGAACGGTGTTCCAATAATCATCGTTAGACGACTTGAAAGGTTGTCCTTGATCGAACGTCTTAGTGGACCAAGCTGCAGGAGAGAAGAAGTAAGGTTCCTGATCCGACGAGATAAGAAGACCTCTATTGTTCGACCCCGGCCAGAACTTCTCCAAGATGTCTCTGACATACGGGTCTTCAAGATCAGCGATACCCCTTGTGCCCACTAAACGAGTGAGCATAGGTGTTAGCTGAAGTTCAGCATACCTACGGCTGTCAGATGCCCCCTGTAACGCCTCTGGATCGGTCTGCTGGCCCCTCCAAGCCTGCATGGTACCATTGTGCATGAAATACAACGAACGCTTCTTGGTGGACAGCACAGGGAACGGCTGGGTATTCGCCTCGTTAATTTCTCCTTCAGTTCTATGACGAAGATGAACAAAACGTTCAACATCCTCGTTATCCTTCAAAATCTTATAGATTTCTTGAGGATCACAAATCTTATCGTCAGAGTCCGAACAGCCCTTACGAACCTCAAGCTTTCCATTGGCCTTGAGGATAATGCCGTAACTATGCCAATTGTTGAACACACACGTCTCCAACTTCTCGTAAGGCAGAGTATAACCCGGCTGTTGAATAAAGATATTGCACATTACTTCGTTTCTTCCTTGCGCTCTAAAGACTTTTCCCAATCATCGTACGTTTTATATTCAGCTTTCGTATCTTTTTCCGTCCTAATGAGAGCCTTTGACCAGAGTTCAACAATATTGTCTGTTTTCGATGAACGAAAGTAATCAACCTGCTTCCAACCATTGGTCCGGAGGATAGACTTCTCCTTTTCGTTGGTAGAAATGACAGTGCATAAAGCAAAATCATAACCGAACTTGCGAGCTGTGGTCAGTCTCTGTTCGTGTGCTACTTTACCACACCCTTTACCCCTGTTGTCTTTTGGTGTCCACACGTTGTGAAACACAGCAATCTGGTCACAGCCAGGTAACGAAGTGATCTCTGACACCACTCCTCCAACATTGTATCTCATTGTGCTAAAGCCCTAGCATAGTTCTGAACGGTAGTACCCGTAAGACCAGGTGCAGTATTAACCTCCAACACAAATGCCTTAACTCCCTTGCGCTTATCGTTATAAACGATGTCAACGGCACCGAAGTCAAGACCAGAATGTCTAATGGCCTCAATGGCGGCAGCTCTGACTTCATCTGGAGGGCGAATGTTTTCCCTCTGATAGATGAAACCATTTGCAAGGTTTCTGATCTTCCAGTTGATGTCGTCACCACTGTCAGCCTTCTGCTTGGAGAGCACTTTACGCTGTTGGTCAATGATCTCGTTACCCACTACGTGAATACGATATTCTTCCGTCTTCTTTACGTATTCAGTATAAAGTGGAGCACGAACAAACCCATCAGGATGATCACGGTCCATAATAACAATACCGTTACCTGAATGACCATTAAGAACGGTACGAGCAACCACCACTTTGCCTTCTGCGCACCACCGGATGGCTTCTGCTTGGTCAGTCGTCCAGGGAGGAAGAATTTCATTGTTGCGTTCCGACACCTTTCTAAAGAAGTCCAACTTGTTGGAAGCAATTCGGACAACTTCAGGCTTATTAATGATATTGCACTTTGCAACTTCAGGAGAAACTTGAGAAGAACCCCAATTGATCACCCTCTTACGTTGTGATCCAACGAAACGAGAGTTTTCATTCTTGATTTTCGTGATACCCATTGCATCCTTGAGTGCAATAGCACCCTCAGAATGGGCATTCCATGAATAGATATAAGTAGGCATTAGTCATTGTTTCTCCAAGGATCATTTACAACTGGCTGGTTTACCACACCACCAAGAATGTCACCGCGTGCTTGACGAACAGGTATAGGACGAGCAGCTGCTCTTAAAGCTAAGTCTCTGATACGCTGCTCTTCCGCTTCCCAAGGGCGAATTGCTGCATCACCATCGTCGAACTCAGCCTGAGGAATTTCTACATCGCCACCTTGACGAAGCACGGCGAGTTGTTCAATACCGCGCAGCTCTTCGAAAGGACGATTGTATAACTGTCGGGCAATTGTGTCCAAGTCGGAAGACTTTACCTTCTTTGGTTTTTGGACAGCATCCAACTTGTCCCAACCCTTTGAGTCAGGAACTGATAACGCAATGTTAGCCGCATACCAGAAGTTATTCTCGATAAGTTTCGCTTCATCGTCAAACTTTAAGTTCTTTCTATACTTGCCAAAGATGTCCGTGAGTAGCTCTACACCCTTGTCTTTGTAATTGTTGATGATATCCCCTGGATACATCTTGTCCTGACGAGAGAACTTGACAATCTCATGGAGAATACCAACCCAATCTTCAATTTCCTTGATATCAGTCGTTCCTCTGAACGATCTTACTTCAAGAGAACCAAAGTTAGACAACGAATGAAGGTTCAACGCAGCATACTTAGTCAACTCACGGTCAAAGAGCATGTGTTGATAGTTCGGTTGTGATTTACCTTTCACTGTCGAAAGGTTCTTCAACATGTTAACAATGTTCTTGTAAGTCTCTTCTGCGTCACACATAGGAAGACAAAACATGTTACCATTGCGTCCCTCACCTGAATACTTGATGAGTAGATTTTCAACGAGAGCGTATGTCGTTAAGAAGTTACCAAACGAAGGGAAACTCTCATTGAGCATGTTCACATGGACATGAACACTCGTTGTAATCGAATTTTTCTTGAAGTTAGCGTGAACTAACTTAGACTTGAACTCCTCAAGTGCCTGAGGGATCACATCGAAGTCCAGTGGTTGACGGAGTACGTACTCACGACCAAACCCACGGAGAGAACCATCTGCGTGAATATCCCAAAAGGCGAACTCGGGGATACGATACTCTGCATCGCTCTCCGTTTCGATCTCAAGACCGAACAAACCCTTATGTTTAGTAAAGGTTCGCCCAGTCTTTTCTAAAGCATCACAAATCGACATTTCACTGAATATCCCAGGCTAATTCATGGGAAAGATAACGAGACACAATCCAACCCATGGCGTTGTTAGGAACTCTTACGAGCATTTCGTCAGGTGCGATCCACCCAACCCAACTGTCCTTGAAATACACATTGATGTTACCCATTGCATTAATGGACAAAGCAATGTTTCTAGAGACAGCCTTTTGACAAATGATGTCTGCCTCTTTGAGGTTTACTACAGAAGTCTTGGAGTAAATACCCCTTAACTCCTTGATGGCGGAGTCGAGTGAAGGGTAGATTCCTTCAACCATGTCTGCAAACTCTTTGGTGAAGAAGATGTTATCGACGTACTTCGCCCTACCCCCTCCATTACCCGTTGCAGACGAAATCCTGAGCGACCTTCCTTCGACACCTTGCTTTGTTCTCCTTGCAGGAATACGAGAGACGTAGACGACTTCTTTGCTATCCTTCTGGTTCATATAACCCAGAGGAAGGCTTGAAATGTCAAACTCTTCATCAGTTGACTTAATACGGAATTTGGCCTCCGCATTGGAACCCGCTCTGCAATCGTACAGATCGAGTTGTCCTTGCCTGTCCCTTACTCGAACGTAAACTGGCGCACCCTTGTAACGACAAATAGTGCCATCGAGTTTCTGAGTAAGATCAACATCAGGAATTGTGCAGCGCATTGGCTTCAATATCCTCCATTCTCGAAATGATTGAACGATACATCATTCTACGGTCGTCTTCCTTTTCCACCCAGCGGGAGGAAGGGCTTCTAAGCTCAACTCCGTAGGTCTTAGGGCGAAACGAACTTTCTCCTCCGTAGTACCTGATGCGCTCGAACTCTTCAGGTGTAACCGGCTTGAAGTACGTCGCATTACGGAAGGACTTAGCGATATGTCTGCAGTCTTCAAAATGTGAAGGGTCAAAGGGATCGGCTCCTTCAGTCCACCCAAGATGCACGTGTCCCGCTGTCGTTCTGAATGGACGATGTTCGAGGTCTCCCGGAGGTGCTTTCTGCATTCCGGTTTCAGCAGAGTAGTCAGGATCGCAGCCAAGGATTTTGCTTTCTACTGGTAAGATGCTGAAGTACAGCGGATCGAACCTAGCGATAGGAATGAAACGGAGCTTAAGGTCTCGATCAACCTTGTGAACCATTTCAGTCATCTGGTTAAGAACAGTAACAATGTTGTTATTGAACTCTTCTTCAGAATTAGCCGGCTCAATATTAAACTCAAGGGCCATACCGTCCACTTGGACAGCGCCCTTATCAACCTTGTGGGGTTCTTTCTTCGTCCCAGGGAACAAACCGTGGGCACTAATGAACTGTGCTCCATCATGAAGAAAAACTTCTGGGTCACAGCCGATAGTAACTTTCATGCTAGTTCAAAGCCTTTCTACTGGTTAAATCGATCTCTAATTGCTTTTCTTTTTGATACTGTAACTCGTAACACTCTGCACAAGTATACACGTTCACAGGTTCTTCGTGACCCTTGTATTGGTCGTAAAGGTCCATTTCTTTCCTACAATTCCTGCAAATCTCAGGAAGAATTTCTCTACCTTTTGGAGTATTCTGCGTCAAGCGCAGAGGGGTCTCATTACTGTTTGACGGATAAGTACCCAAACGAGATTTGTTCCCTATAGGAATAACCTTCGCTCCTGCCGCTGGACCCCATACTGTTCTAGCCTCTAAGTTTGCTTGAAACCCGTAGAGAGGTTGCTTGTCCCAGTCAGGTTCTCTATTAGTTTCAATATCGTCTGGACCAAAACGATACACATAGTCAGGTTCGAACGCAGTGATCTCCTTGAGCTTCACACCATGCCGGGAAGCAGCGAACTGGATCATACGAGCTTCGCTAGCCCAGTAAAACACCTTGCGTTCTTTGTTGATTGCGTAAAACAGTGGTCTAGAAATTTCTCTCGTAAACACAAACTCAAAGTGTTTCTTTTCAAACGCAACTATCGCGTATGCACTCTTAGAAGAGAGACCACGGAGTACATTTTCAATACCACGCTTGTCCATGTCTTCGAACATCATTTCTGAGTCCGTTTTCGTGGAGTCTTTGTATTGATCATCTTTTAGAGTACCATTGTGCATGCCAATGATATTGGTCTTTTCGAAAGGATGTGCGTTCTCTGCGTTCACAGCACCCATCGTTGCTGCTCTCACGTGAAGCGCCATGAACGTATCGTGTGTATCGTTCAGGATTTTGTTGTCAGCTTCCTTTGATGAAGTCTGATTGAACCAAAGAAAATAACCAACTTCGTGTTCATTCTTGAGGATGCGATACCGGCGCTTCTTTCCACTATGGTAACCTTGGAGAACGCCAGTGCCGTCAATCCCCCTTAGGCCCAGAACATAAGCGAGATCGCGCATCATACTTATATCTGATACGTTGATCCCTGGACCCATCATTCCTGCATGACCACACATTCTATGCCTTTCAGTTGAACATTAGGTAGTCGATTAAGTTGAAGAAATAAGCTTGATTGCCACTGTTTTTGTTTTCAGACAACCAGTACTCAGGGTGAGGTTGATAACACAAAGACATCGTTTCCTTGTACCATACAACCTCCGTGTCGTACTTTGGTCTCTTTCTGCTCGCCTTTTTGCTCTCAAACTGTGTTGCACAATGGGCGACTGCGATAACAGTTCCTTCTTTCGAAGGGATCATCATCTGATGGTGTGTACTTGTGACAAAAACAGTCTTCTTTGACAAAAGAAGGTCAAGCATCTGGTGACCACCAGTTAACCCATGGTTGTTAACGTGTTGCCACATAGAACCACCAGACATCACGTTGAGAAACTGTCCACCTCGACAAATACCCACCTTTGGGAGGGATCGGTATTTCTCAAAGATTTCCATTTCTTTGATGTCACGTTTCCAATTGTTGTGGGTTTTCTCATGGGGTTCCTCCTGGTAGAGTTCAGGACTTACATCCTCTCCACCAGTAAAACAAATAAGGTCAGCTTTTGTATCCTTATCGTTCTCATCAACCAACTCCCACCCACGATTGAGAAACATCTTCTGAGTGGCTTGGGTTGGTAGGATGATTTTTACTTTTCTCTTAGTAGTTGACATATTTCTTCCGCGCCGTTCATTAAATCTTCAAGGGTTAACTCGTAGTATTGAGACCAATTTGAGTGTTTGAGCCTGCCCATCTTGCCAATAGCTTCCGCAATCTTATCGTATTGAGGAGGCTCCCAATAGATTTTATCCTCAAGGCAAAACACAGACATAGAGAAACTTGCGTCCATACGCATTTTGCCTTCATTGAAACCTTCAACATCGAACTTCTGTTGAGAAACAATCCAATGGTTGAAGTTACCGACATTACCTTTTCGGATATTTCCTGCCACATCCATACTAAATCTGGATACAATAAAAAGGGCATCACCAGGAGTAAGACCCTTTTCCATCAGTACCTTCCATAGTCTCATATGGGCAGGGAACTCACTGCAAGCCCTCATCGCAATCATCAAACACTTTGTGATGCTCTTGTTGTACTTTTCGATGAAGTCACTCGTTATCAAGAAGCCTGTTTGTTCTCCCTTGGCATTCTTAAAGAATTCAAATCCTTCTTCTGGTAAAATACTCTTGAAGGGACTCAAATCCTTATCCATCAAAAAGTCACACCAAGGCTGTGCGAATTCCTTATTTGACTCTTTGATTGGGCAGCAAGAACCGATAGCCATTGGCTTTCTATAGTTATCAGTCCAATGAGTAAAAACTGGAGCACTACATGGAGCAGCAGTTGACGATCCAATCCTTCCAGTATAACTACCGACAGATATCTGCATACTTGTAGGATACTCAAAAAAGTATGTAGTTCTATCCTGATCAGCTGGCATTAAAACAATTTGGGAATAAAAATTTCTAGCTCTTTGGTAAGCTAGTTCTAATTCTTCAGTCGTTGGTCTCATCGTGAGTGTCTAAAGCTCTTTTAACAATACGATAATTAATTGCTTTTGCTATCTCAGCATCGTTATGCCAGTAAGGATCGTGATTAGGAAGATCAAAATTGAACTCTTCTTTAACCCACTCACGAAGCTTGGTACGTCCCTTTCGACGACCGTCCCCAAGGGTAAGAAAGCTCCTTACAGACTCAACTGTAACCCTCTTAAGGCCAGCTTCTTCGAGTACTTTAAGTCGCTTAAGTCTCTCCTCTTCCTTGGCCTTCGCAGCAGCCTTACGAGCTTCCATTTGCTTACGGACTTGTTCTGCCCTCTTTTCTCTATAAGGAGCAAGACCAACGTTCAGATCATGGTCAGAAGCCGCATAACAACTAAGTGGTTCATCACCATACTTTTCGTCATGTGTAGTAGGTGTTTTCTTGAAGCCAATAGCCTCAAGATATTCTGCTTCCTTATCTTGTTCATCGTTTAAAAGCACTACATTTATACGTGAATAACCGTGGTCAATAATTGCGTAAGCAAAGTCTTCAACGCTTTTGTAGCGAGGATAGCCGTGTGCATAGCCAACGTTATAAAAATTAGCAGATGCACAACAACCAGCAATAGAACCTCTAGATAATGCCATTTTTCCTTTAAATCCTTTAGTTACCTTCTAGCGAAGGGATTAACAATTTCAGTACCAAATATTTCATTAGCAATAGGTTGTAAAATAGGTCTAATGTCTCTGTGAAAATCTCCTATCCACGTAATACACTGATGGTCAGAACGACCTCTTTCTTCGGGAGTACCAAACTTTGATGTTTCTGCCGCCTTCTTGAAACCAGAATTCTCAAACATTTCGACTGCGTGAGTTTCATTATGGTTTGTAACAGCAACAATTGAACCAACAGCAACCCACTGTGCACTTACAGGTGACTTGAGACAATGCACTAAGAGTTGCTGATTAAGTCTCAGGTTCGAGGTAATGTACTGCGAGCTTTCTTTTTGTATTTGGGTACGTAGTTTATGTCTGTTTTCACCCCACATTTCTGTAGAAGACAGATGAGAATTAAGGCTATCCGTGATATGAGCCTGGTAGACTTCCTCGTCTGAATACTTGTTTTTCATTTTTAAACGAAGGGGCTCTCCAGGTACACTTTCTCTGATAACATTACCGTACTGATCGTAGGCATAAACTATGGGAGTATTATACACTCCGAGCAACAATCTGCCACCACAGAACAGAGGAAAAAGACACATGCGCATGATTAACAGGCCCTTATTTTGTCTTCGTCGAACGAAGGGATTTCGAAAATAGTATATTCTTCTTGCTTCATTTCTGGCATCTTACGGTGCTTACACACAGCCGCATGATACGAATTGAATAAACAAGAAACAGCTCGTCGGCCACTGTAGATTTGTTTCAGAGCCTGAACTGCGTGCCAATCGCTACGAGCGATTATCCATTTTTCTGCCGTTGCCATGTTAGTCTTTCACAGTGTATTCAATTTCAATCCAATCAATGATTTCGTAGCAATGTAGCATGTCAAAGTGCTCTTTGTTCACGTAAGACTTGCCACTTATGAAAGGCATTGTGTTTTTAGCAGTTTTATACTTTAAAATAGGTATCCATGCTTTGAGAACAATAGGTTCTTTGTATTCAATCCAATATGTCTTTGCGTCATCTAAACGCAATCTATCTGAGTGAAAGTGTCCATCAGAGCCTACCCACCAGATAAGAACTGTTTGTTGGTGAATTTTAGCTACTGTCCAATGACTAGCAGAGTTTAGTGATGTGTACTCTTTACCTTCAAGGATTTCAGTCATCTTACCACTCTACCCTGCCACAAATGGCATCCATTTTCATTTACACCACATTCGGACATTTCTGTGTAGGGGAAGTGTTTACCTCCCACATACATAGAAACTTCTAGTGGTTCTTCTTGGTTTCCAAGGACATAGGCTTTTACCACCTTTCGATGGTACATATAGCCTTCCCCTTCGAGACGATCCAAACGAGCGAGAGTAGCATCATTGTCGCCAATGTCCCACACCTCTCCTATCGCTTTACTGTTTTCGTCTTCCTTGGCTACAGGAAAGCCATACTGGTAGAGTTTAAACCCCTCGACAACAGCGTCACCTATCTTTCTATGAGCACCTTCTGATAGGATGTAGTTATTGCCGTACCCACTTTTCAGTGTTCCATAAACAAAAACTTTCACAGTTCCCTTCTTTTCCAGTTCACAGTTTGGACATTTAGAGGTTCAAAAATCTCTCCCGTTAAGGTGTAAATTGGCCCATAAGCACCTCTACCACGGGCTTCCGAATGGTGTCCATCTTGAGCCTCCGAGAGTGTATTAAACACACTAAAAATAGAGACATCGTCTCCTATGTATACCATTCTACCGTACTTCATGAGAATAACTCCAACCATTTGACATACAACCAGCATCCAACACCTACAATGGTGCCAATGCCGAGTACACAGATGACACTAGTTGCAAATATGCCACTCATGGTATCCTCTTTGATTTGAAGTGAATTTGGTGCCCACGGTCGGACTCGAACCGACACGCCTTACGACAAGGGATTTTAAGTCCCTCGCGCCTACCAATTACGCCACGTGGGCCGGTTTCTTAATGGTCCGACAACAGACCTGGTTTGTCTATCTCTATTCGTATCCCAAGCCTTTCCCTTTCGGTTTCAAGGCGAGACATGAATTCTTTCGCGTCAATCAAATAGAGACGCGTTCTTGTTCCATTCTTTGCGTTAGAGGTATCACCAGCGTTCAAAAAGCCGAAAGTTTCAAGGAACCCATTGAGTTTATCAACGCCAACCAATGAAGTGGCCATGATTAAACCAAAGTGATCAATCCTAAATCTCTTTAAGACTTGGTATTCACCTGAACTCTGTTGGTTTATCTCAAGGTGTTCAGTGCTAGATTCTGGGTCATGATGCCAGTTAACAGCCTTTACTAATTCACTAACGAAACTAGTGTAGTCTTGGTTCTGTGCTAAACTCAAATGAGAAAAATTACCCATGATGAGAGTGGAGCACATGTACGTATTATGAGCAATACGAAACTGTATACCAAAATTATTGTGATTGGAGGGCATTAGTGTAGTCCCCATGTCGTGTAGACAATAAAAGAAAAGGAGGCTATGAAGATTAGCCAAGCGATAATTCCTTGAACGTTCATCACAGCCTCCTTAGGTTACGCAAGCCTTGGGAGGTATAGGCTCACGTGCAGTCGTCTCTTAAAGTTCTACGTTGAGGTTACCCTTCTTCAGGTAATATTCCTTGCCACCCTGGAGCCATTCCTCCAAGCGTTGCTGATAGTCTGCCTGGTCAACAAACCCACCTGCAACACGAGGAACGTCTCTGTTAGCATTGATGATATCTTCGATACGATCCCAATCGGGTTCAGTATAGGAACCACGCTCAATGGTCTCGTATGGTCTTCCACGTTCAAAGCCGAGCGCAATCAAATGGTGACGCGCTTCCACTCGTACTTCGTTCTTTCGTCTGTGCTGAAGGCCCCAGAACGTGTCCATCGACTCTTTGATGAACTTTTCAGTATTCCCAGCTTCACGAACCTTTATCACCTTCACAGATGGCTCAGGAGGCTTAGGAGGCTCCACGCCCTTGGCGTGCTTCTTGCTATACCAGCATCTTAATGTCCTTGCGTTTGCAAGGTGGTGTCGTTCGGCCAAGCGGACCAACGTGCTCTCATGCGCAAGAGCAGCGATCCTTACGGTAAGAAGTGTCTTTTTCATGTTACTGTTTCCCATGGTTTTGGATCAATTCAGACGCATCACCCTTGAAGTCAATGTCAGGGAGAATTGTCTGAGGTTTGAAGACCACGCGATAGTGATATGTGCTCACATCTGCAGTCTCCATCTGTTCAGCAAAGTAAGTCACGTTGTCAGACAGACCAAGAAAGTTCTTTTTGTATGCGTTTGGTCCCGTCTTGCATGTGACAGTTACTTCACGAGCAGCGTCGTGGTTCCCAAGAGAACACAATCCCTCCATAGAGAGCATGTATTCACCTGTGATACCATTGTAGAATACGATGCGACGTTCAATCTCGAAGTTGTCAGCCGCAGTGGACAGGTTCTTTGATGCAATATCCGCATCGTTACAACCCACAAGAAGAGCACCAATGGTAAACACCATGGCGCAAAAGAGCTTCTTCTTTTTTTCTTTAGAAGACATCATTCCCTCGCGATAGCAACGTAGATTGCAGCAAAGAAAACAACAATCCAACTAACAGGCCAAAAGAAAGCCCACGTGAGGCACCATAAGGGCCTTGCTTGGCCACGAGTTCTACTATCGTCCAACGCAAAAATAGCAAACGACACACAGAACATGACTATGTAGTGCCAAATACCAATTGCGGTTTCCATTTAACCCTCCTACGGTTTGAATTCTATCCAGCAGTAATCACCAATTTTGGAAGAGGTGACTTGCAAACGGGTAGACATACCTGCTGGTGCATATGTCGCATTCAATGTGCTCCTGGTAGGTCAGCTACGCCTACATTTTCCCAGTCGGGTAACTTGTTTCCTTAAAGCCTTTTAGAAGACAGGAGCGTTCGAATAGGCATTCTCTGCTAGCCGGTAGCGCACACATTGAAGGGAAGGGGCAACTACTCTTCTTCCCACTAGCAGAGAATTTGGTGACCACAGCACGCTTCGAACGTGCAACCTACGGCTTAGAAGGCCGTTGCTCTTTCCAGTTGAGCTATGTGGCCTTTACCATTTACACCAAAGTGGTACCGTAGCTACCACGATTAGAATTACAACACATAATCCTATTAAAACAACGCCAATGATCACCATTTTGTGTCCTCGACAGCTTTGCGTAAAGTTTCTTTGAGTAACACAAAGGTATCTTTGGCTTCCTGGCTTTGAACAATGACTTCCGCGCTTTCAGAAGCTGCGATCAAGTACATCGTTTTTGGGCTTGGACACACAACAGCTAACAACAAGAAGAAAAACCAGATACACCAAAAGCGCCATCTAGCAACAATTTTTGCTGCTACTTCATGTGTGTCTCTTTCATAGCTATTAGCGGTCGCGAAGAAACAAAGTGTGGTAAGAGCTAAAGCAATTCCACCAAGTATTGATACAGCAGCACACAAAATACCCAAGTTGTTGAGTACATCTGCACCATATAAAAACCATGAGAGTTTATTCATTGTTCTGAGCCTTCTACGACCTCTGATTGAAGTCGTTTAACTTGCAGCGCACTGTATTTGTGCACACGTAGCCTACGTGGTGTACCAAGTGCTACTGAGGTGAAGTGGATGAGCGAATTGGCATCAAATTGCTCGTTGAGTAGCTTAAAGTTAGCATCATCAACTAGCACAGTTTGCTTATCGCCATTTGCTGTGAACAGCGTTACGAAATGCATCATGTGGGGTAAATTTCTGCTTTCTTCTTCAACTGCTTTACATCAAAGGTATGCCCAGGGCACGCACTCATAGCGCGTTCAATGGCATTTTTGCGAGTAGTATTCTTGTATGTCATGACGACATAGGGGTTACCATCGACAATAAGCTCGAAGTCCCCCCTGTGAAAGAGACGGTTCTTGGGTTCTTTGCGTTTGCGAGACACAAAGGCGCTATCAGAAATTCTCACTTTCATGGAAATCCAAGTCCTCGTTACCTAAGATGATTGTTTATAGTTCCTTAGTGGGCTAACTTACGCTGGCAAACCCATCCAGCTTTTTAAAATTTCAGTTAGCCAAAGTGTCCCTTTAGTCAAGGAACGTGTAGTTGTTTCTTATATTCCGATTGAAGTAACCACCCTTCGACTCGGATTGGAGTAGTTCATCGTACACAGCACGCGGAACACCCGCGTACCTTAGAACGGCAGGATGGCCATGTGAACCCGTCGTGTGAACTGTGAGCACCTGGCCATTATCGTCATAGTCAGCCCTGTCAATTGCAAAGCTGTCTCGGATTTTTGATTTAGTTCTCATTGAACTGGCACACTCCCTAGGACAATAGCGACCAAAAGAATAAAGATC
>Ga0068855_100002229_pt1 | contig 23959 bp, 18 predicted proteins | sample KBSCornC52_FD_66592 | JGI IMG/M metagenome (GOLD analysis project Ga0068855, IMG submission 66592) | Corn rhizosphere microbial communities from Kellogg Biological Station, Michigan, USA - KBS Corn C5-2 | ecosystem: Host-associated > Plants > Roots > Rhizosphere > Soil ...
GCCCCGCGTTCGACAGCCACAGAGCAGCATTCGAGCCACAGTCATCGTCCGAGCAATATCAACGACTTGCATCGCCTCGACTGGCTCACGGCGCCGTTTCACGACGGACAATAGGTCCCGGTCGTGACAAAAACGGATACCAGTTGTTTTGATGGTCACGCTGCGCGCGAGTTTCGGCAGAGCCTTCGGCGGCGCGTTGCGAGCTCCGCACTCAGACCTTGGTCAATGTCAAATCAACCGCCGGCTCGAGGCGCTGCCAAAAACTACCGTTCACCTATTCTGCAACAGGTCAGCTCGGCCAAAGCACCCCATCTTATCGTCGGTTGAAGCCGTCCGTTCTTCAGGCACTCGAACGACGCCTGACCTCCTCATTGGAGCCGTTGCGCCGGAAGTGCGCTCTCAAGCGTGATTGCGCCGATGAACGCCTCGCCTCTCGAAGGGGAACCAGGAAATTATGGAGAAGACTCCGTGGACGCGCCGACTGAGCACGAGGCTCACCATCGCCGCTGTAGTATTACTCGGACTTTGCCTGCTGGTCGGAGGGACAAACCTCTGGGCTTTTCAGCAGCTCGAGCACGATACTGCGCTTGAAATACTCGGTTGCGGTCGTGTGGGTGGAGATGAATGCCGAGAGCTCGGGCGCGCGCATCTCCAGCGCCTCCATTTTTTGCAGTACCTATTGTTGGGGCTGTCGCTCACTGCTTGCAGCTTCGTGATCTGGCTCGCGACGGACGTTCGCAAACATGTCAAAGCTCTCAGCGACTTGTCGCAACGGTTGGCTCGAGGTGAGGCCGCCGAGCCGTCGCTCATTGGTGGAGCTGGAGAGCTCGCGGCGGTCGGGCGCTCTATCCGGTCAACGGTCACAGAGCTGACTCGACAACACGCAGCGGAGCGGGAGGTTCTGGACGAGCGCATCCACACGCTCCTTTCGATGAACAGGGCCCTTTCCGGACGCGCCTCCGAGTCCATGGTGGCTTCGGAGGCGGTGATCGGCGCCAGTATCCCGCCGGCAACCGGCTCCGGACGATTCATGATCGCAGATTTAGCGCCAAATGGCGCGCCCCAACTCGGGCACGTTCTGCTGGTCGACGACGAACCGGAGGTATTGCGGAGCTTCGCGCGAGTGCTCCAAGCACGTGGGCATCGAGTCACCACCGCGTCACGCGGCACGGAGGCAATAGCGAAGCTCTCTCTCGGGCATTTCGATGTAGTGGTCAGCGACATCGCGATGCCCGACATGGACGGGATCCAACTACTTCGAGAGGTGCGCCGTCGAGATCTTCTGATCCCGGTGATTCTGGCGACTGGCCAGCCTGCGGTGAAGACGGCCGCCCAAGCCGTCGAGATGGGAGCGTTTCAGTATCTGGTCAAGCCCATTCGAAAGGACAGCTTGTGCCAAGTCGTGGAACACGCCACGCGGATTTACCACATGGCGCGGGCCAAACAGGAGGCCTCCGAACTCCTCGGGCAGAACGCGGCGCTCGGCGGCGATCGTGCGGGCCTCGAGGCAAGCTTCGACCGAACGCTCGAAACGCTGTGGATGGCGTACCAGCCGATCGTGAACGTCAGTACTCGCAGTCTGTACGCTTATGAGGCCCTTCTTCGCAGTAACGAGCCCGCGCTCCCCCATCCCGGAGCCGTTCTCGACGCGGCCGAACGGCTCGATCGGCTTGACCTTCTTGGACGCACCATCCGCACGAAGGCCGCAATCGACGTCGCACTCACCCCGGATATTCCGCGCTTGTTCGTGAACCTCCATGTGCGAGATCTGCTGGACCCTGACTTGACGAATCCCGACGCGCCGCTCTCGAAGATCTCGGAACGAGTAGTGCTCGAGATCACGGAACGTTCGTCACTGGAGGACGTTCGCGATGCGCGAACGCGAGTCGCAGCACTCCGCGAAATGGGGTTTCGCATTGCCGTGGACGACATGGGCGCCGGCTATGCCGGACTTTCTAGCTTCGCTCTGCTCGAACCCGAGGTCGTCAAACTCGACATGTCACTCGTGCGAGATATCGACAAAAATGCTACCAAGCGCAAGGTAGTTCGGTCGATGACCGAGCTCTCGAAGGGAATGGGCATTGCAGTGATCGCCGAAGGCATCGAGACCGTCGCTGAACGCGACACACTGATCGAACTCGGGTGCGAGCTCTTGCAAGGCTATCTCTTCGCCAAACCCGGCAAGCCGTTCCCCAATGCCGAGTGGGGAGATCTGAGTATCCCTAGAGAGGATGCACCGCCGTCTCGAGCATCCGGCTGCTGAGCTTGGCGGCTTCCCTATCCGAGACTCGATGCCAGCGCAAGCAATTGCTACGGTGTGCGCGTGACTTCGATCCGATCGATTCATGGCTGGGGCTATTGGCTGCGCGTCGCGGGCGTGTGTCTGGCCGTGACTTGGTGGTGGCGCTCGGCGATCTAGTGCCAAACAAGGCGCATCAAACCGGCAATGCAGACCAGCAAGCCGGCACGTTCAGGCACGAGCTCGGGCACGCCTGCGACAACTGCCCGAGTGCCTTCAATCCGGGGCAAGAAGAGCCCAACGCCTGCAAGCCGGACGACTCGGACGCAGGAGGCGCCTCGGACGGCGGCGCCACGAGCGGCGAGATGCCGCCCGGCGGCGAGAGCGGCAACGCGGCAGCAGGCAGCAGCAGCGCAAACGGCGGCGCGGGTACCGAAGCCCCGCACGCCGAAGCCGACGCACCCGGAGCGGCCGGGAACACAGCCAACGGTGATGATGCCGCACACACACACGGCGCGGATCCGAAAACCAGCAGCTGCGGTTGCGTGGTCGCCTCGACGAGCCCGCTCTCACCGCTGAGCGGCGCGCTGCTGTTGGCACTCGCGACGGTGGGCCTCGCGCGGCGCCGCTCCGCACACCGGCGGCGCACGCTCGGCGTGTGCGGATCACCGTCCCGTGGCTCACGTAAGTCGCCCTCACCTCCCTTTCGCAAACCGACGCGATCCGTCGAAAGCACCAAGCTGAGCCGCAGCGATGAACACGTCGACGCCGCTGAAAGCCGGCGCTGTCCGTCGCAAACTCTAAGTAGTACATTTCCAGCGACGAATGCCCACGTCGTACAGGGTGCGATTCGCGTTCGTTACGGCAACAGCGGCTGGGAACGGAGTGGCCTCGGGTACCCGACGACAGACGAATCGCCGGCGGCCTCCGGCGGAAGTATAACCACTTTCAGCACGGCTCGATCTACTGGAAGAGCAACCTTTGGGCTCACCGAATAGATGGTTTAATCGAGCAATATTGGGCAAGTCATAATTGGGAAAATAATCACGAACTCGGTTTTCCGATTTCCGATGAGCACACGACCACGCCAAACTTTCTCGCCTCCGGGATTTTCACGGACTTCGAGAATGGAGTCGTGTACCTGAAGACCGGTGGCACCAAAGCCGTCCAGCTATCCAAGCTGACGTTGAGCAACGCGAGCCAAACAGCGGAGCAGGTGCTTGAGGCGATCAGCTCGATGATCACGCCGCTGTTCTCGAAGCCAGTTCAGGGGCATCAGCTGAACATCACGCTACCCCCGGCCCTGGCGGCCGTGAGCGATTACAGTTGGGACGGTACCTTCGTCAACAGCGTGCCCAACGTTCGTAATCGCTTCTATCAGATCCGTCTAGCATTCGAGATTGTAGTGCCGCTCTTCGCCAACATCAGAGTCACGCTCGATCTTTGGATCGAGGTGTTCTTCGACCGAGCCGCGCTCGCGATCAAGGCGGCAGTGCGAAGGCGACATACTCATATCGAGGTACCGGGTGGTACAGGGATCTTCGAATCTGCAGACGACGTGGCGGCAGCACTCAAGCCGATTCTAGACGAGCAAATGAACGTCGAGCATCTAGTCAAGGCCGTGCCCGCCAAGCCGTTGCGCATCTTGTCGGTGAAAGTGATGCCCAACGGCGACCTCAACGTCTACGCCGAGCCTTTGTTTTAGACTGGCCGAAGGTTGCGACGCTTTTTCCTTCGAGAGTTTTGCCGCGCTCAACCCAAACTACTTCTTTGTTGATCGAGCTTCGCTCTGAATGCCTTGTCCGGAACATGGCTTACCCACCGCCGCGGCGTAGTCGGCGATGCGCTCACCCCACTCATCTGCTCGTACGCCAACGCTTGATAGACGAGCTCCGCGCGTGTCGTGACCTGTGCTTTGCGAAAAATGCTTGCTAGCTGATTGCGGATGGTCGGCTCCGCTTTCTGCGATACGGCGGCTACTTCCGAGTTGCGTAGCCCTCTGATTACGAGACCCAGCACTCGGATTTCACTACGCGTGAGCCCCATCGCGTCTCCCCAGGCTGCACCATCGCTGGCCGTGGCTCCAGGTTCTTTCGGCCTCGTACGAGCCCATCCAATCTCCGCGAGTTCAAGTTGCGCGGCAGCTTCATTCAGCGCTTGTCGCTCGAGGTGCGAAACTGTCGCGCCAAACCCCGATCGCTGCATGTGCAGTCCGAAGACACCGAAACGATTGCGCCAGACGTGCGCGATGATTATCTCGTTTGAGCCAGGACGAAGAAGCTGGCGGTAGACGGCAAGCTGGTCACGTCGCCGTGCAGAAAGGAATTCGCGGTCGATCGTGAACCCGCTCGTGCACATCGAACGCAACTCGTCGGGAGTGAATTCGTCCATGGTTGCCCCGAGCCGTGCCGAAACGTTCGAGCGGTCATAGCCATGCGATGCGAACTCTTGCAGCTCGCCATCGACCGTGCGCCCAGTAAATGCGGAATCGAAGCCGAATTTTCCCGCAAATAAACGCAGTACTTGGTCACGATAGGTCTCGACACAATCAGCCTCTTCCGCCATTCCAATGATCGACCGTGTAAGGGCATTCACTTTTGCAAGCTATCCGCGCGCAGAATATGCGTACATAGTGATCGTTCCAGAACTGCAACCATGCGCGATGCCCGCATGGCGCGCCGTCCATGGCCCGTTCGATCTTCCTGCGCAATCTGCCGACAGCGCAAGCATGGGAGCCACGCGAATCACCTCATAGCCCAGAATTGCCGGCGAAGCCTGCCGCTGCGCGTTCATCCAATGAGCGCGTTCGTCAATTCCGGGCGCGCCAACGCGATGGCAAACGCGCCGTCGCCAGTGCAGAGCCCGAACGCAGAGCTACATCGAGCGTTACCGGTACCCCGAGCGCTGGCCCGAGCTGGCCGCCGTCGCCCAGACCTTCGCGTTGGCGGCTGGTTTGCCCGAGCCGCGGCTCGATCAATAAATGCTCTGGCCAGAGCGGCCCCGGCGAGACCAACTGCTGCCCGAATCTCGGTCGGCAGTGTGGAAGCCATCCGACGCGCGGCCGCGGAAATCGCCGATGCTTCGGGACGCGCGAAGTCGTGCTCGTCTCAGCGACGCGCCTCCCCGAGAAGACGGGGCTGCAGCGCCACGATGCTGGCAAGGCCTGCGCATCGACACCTCAGACATAACCGCCACACCACATTTAAGCGGCTATTGCATAACGCAATAACCATTGCGCGCGAGTGGTCGACGGCGGATATTCGCGTGACGTCGAACGGCGTATGTCACCATCGAGCGGCATCGCCGGCCGTCCGTTCGGAGGGAATAAAGGATGTTGGAAGAGCGCTTGAGACTTTTGGGCATCTCGACTTCGCGACGCTGTGACGGGATCGCCATGCCGATGGGGAATTGGCAATGAAAGCTCACCGACGCTTTGCCGCAATCGTCAGCAGTGTCATTGCCTTATCGCTATCAGCTCTTGCTAACGCCGACATGAGATCGACGGGCGACGCGAGCATCGAGTTTCACCTGCACGACGGCGGCACGGCCGGGCTCACGGTCGGCGGTGAATCGAACGAGCTGACAGTAGTGGAATCAGGCGGCACTATTACGGTCACAGCCAAGCTCGAATGTGGCGAAACGAGCTGCATGAAGACCGACAGCCCAAGGCGCGACAAGGACCTGTGGAGACATCTCAACCTCCATCAGTACCCAACCGCCACACTCACGGCAGACAAGCGCACGCTGCAGATGCCCGCCGACAATGGCAAGGTCAACGGCAAAGGCACGGGGATGCTCAACCTGCACGGCGTGACGAGACAAATCTCGTTCACGTACCATGCGACGCGCACTGGCAGCGATTACGAGATCCGAGCGTTTACCAGCATCAACATTGCGGATTTCAAGATCGAGCGTCCTTCTTTTTTTGGCGTACACACTGGTGTAAAAGCCGACATCAAAGTCGAGTTCAACCTGCACGAAGTCTAGCGATGCTGGAGCTTAGCGACGCGCCACCCCATTGGTACCCGTAGCGGCGTTCAGGCTCGATTTTCATGATGTCGTACTGTTTGCCGGTGCCAGGTGGGTCGTCGGTGGGCAGCCGGCCCGAGAAGAAGCCGACGTCCTGCGCCCCAATCGGCGAAAGTCTGCGCATCGGTAGTCTCGTGGCCGCGGCTACCGACGGCAATGCTGGAGCTGATGCCATTGTAGATCGCAACACACGTTTGGGTATTCGGCGTCTCGTAGATTCCGAGCTTGAGTCCTTTCCCGTGCACATACTTGGCGAGAGCGGGGATGCCGGCAGAGTCGCCGCGAGCGCTTCCCCAGGGCCCGTGGCGCCGCTCGTGCCGCCTACTTCTGCACTCCCCGTACCCGAAGAGCCCGCCACGCCGCCTGCCCCTGCTACGCCACTCATTCCGCTGGAGCCGCTGCTGCGGCCAACGCTCGCATCGTCGCTGGTGCCGGCGTCGATGCCACCGCAACCACCCGTCGGCGCGGAAGTCACACCACCCGCGCTGCTGCCGCTCCCGCCCGCCGAGCCTGTGCCAACGACTGAATCACCGCCTGTATTCGCTACGCTGCCGTTGCCCGCTGCACCCGCGGTGCCGGCTCTGCTCGGGCTACCACACGCCACGCATGACCCCGCTGCGCCGAGCAGCACCTCAAGCCAAATCCCCCAGAACGACCGATTCACGTTCATGCAGCCGGCTTGAGCTCGCTTTCCACGATAGAAATAGGGAAACGCACAGCAGTCCCTTGTCTGATTTCGCTACCGACTCCTGCCGGTTGCCCCATTGGCAACTGATCGCAAGCTCGTCGCGGGCGGCTCGAGCGGAAAACTCACCCCGATCGACTGCTCGCCGCCCACGCTTCGGATGAAGGCCATAGCTGGTCAGGACGTGCGGGCAGCTGGCTGCGGCCCATATTTTAAGCTCGCCGCTGCCGGCGCACTGGCGCCGGAGAGCGGAACCCGATCGTCGTGGATGGGCTACGTAGAATGTTTATACGCACACCCAAACTAACAACCGTCCATTCCCGGCCAAAACGCGACGTCCCGCAGTTCTTCAGCGTGCGACAGACGCCGCGCCAGTGCGGACACATATCGATCACCGAGCACTTCAAGTAGCGGGCTGCTTGGGCGTGGCACTCGGCAAGATGCGCAACGGCAGAGAGGCCACGAGTTCGCGACGAAGCACCGCGCCCCACCGTCCTGATCGCGCCCGCAAGATCCGCGGCCCGTCCGAAGCCGAGCTCTCCGAAAATCTTCACCTCCCCGACAGTTCGGCTTGGGGGCTGCAAGCCGGCCGAGTACAATCGCTCCGTCATGCCTAAACGCGGTGGATCGTGGGTCGCGAAAGGAGCGGCAATTCTTGCATGCGCTTCGCTCATGTTGGCTTGCGCCAAGGACAAGCGTGAGGACTCGGCGGTCGTCGCCTCGTCGCGACCGGCGTTGTCGGCACAAGCGGCCGCACCCTCGTCACGAGCTCCCGCGCCCGGCGCCGTCATCGAACAGGCGACCGTGCACGCCATCGAAAAAAGCTGCACGAGCATCTGCGAACGCTCGCAAAAGCTGAAGTGCGCTCACGCCGCCGACTGCCAGAAGGGCTGCATCGGCATGGCCATCGGCACGCCGTGCAGCGAGCAATTCTCGGGGCTTTATACGTGTCTACTAGGCGAGCCCGTCGAGCACTGGGAGTGCGGCGAGGACGGCATCGCCGCGCTCCGCGAAGGTTACTGCAACAAGGAGCAAGAGCAGACGGTCACGTGCATGGAGACGAAAGCGCAGCCGTAAGCAAGCCTACGGCTGCGGCCTCGCGCGCTCGGCGGCGCAGCGCGCCGTCAGAGCGGCATGCATTGGCCTTGCAGGCAGTCGCAGCCCGAATCGGGCGGATTCGCGAAGTTGGCGCACACGACGCACGCGGGCGAGCGTTGTGCAACCGTCCGGCCAGGACTCATGCAGAATTCCGTATCCGCACAACCGCCATCCTGCGGTCCACCGGGCCCGGTGCACGGCTTTCCCCAACATTCGGCTACCTCGTTGTCCGAGATCGCCGGGGGCGGCGTGCCGAGCGGGCGCTGCACGCAATCGAAATTCTTGTAGTTGGGCCAGCGCTTCATCGTCTTCGAAATGAAGAGTTTGTGTAGATCGTTGTCGACGCGCGTTGCGATCCAGAACGCCGCCGTTCCGACGGGTGGCACCGGGTTGCACCCCTGATCGCTCGCGCTGTTGACCGCTATGATCGCATCGAGATTGGAGCGAGCGCCGGTGTTCGTCTGGATATTCAAGCCGGTGCGCAGAACCGGACCGCCGGAATCTCCCGGGCAAACGAAAGCCGCTCCCGTCGTCCTGAATTCGATTCGATTGGTACCACTCGGCGCCGCGGTCGTTCCCAAGTTGGTGCCTTGCCGGAGGAAACGCGCGCCTGGATCGGCAGAGCCCGGAAGGCCCCAGCCGGCGACAGCGAGCTGCCAGTGCGCTACATCCGGGGGGTTCACGATCGAGAGCCGCTTGGCCCCGTCGTCCTCGGGACGCGGGGGAAGCCGATCGTTATACTCCGGAGGAATGTAGATCAACGCGAGATCGTGTTCGGCGATCAGGAAGGCATCGAAGCAGCCAGGCGTGTCACACGTCGTTTGCACCTTGCCGATGTCGGTACCGGCCCAACTCTCGGTGCCGGCACCGGCCCAGTTCTCCTTCATGATGTAACCGCGCGCGCTGATGTTTCTGTCGAAATTGTCGCGCAGGTCGTCCGCGCTCATGATGCCGTCGACGCCGAGGTCTCCGGTCCTGAATGCCCCCTGGATGCGCCAGGACGCATAGAGGTCCCAATTGGGTTTGCAGTTCGCGCGCGTGACTCCGTTGTGCATGCACTGATCGATCGCAGGGAAGATCAAGCAATGCGCCGCGGTGAGGAGCCAATTCTTGGAAATGAAGGTAGCTGAACAGGACTCGTGCCAGTTTCGATAGTCGTTACCCCGAACGATCCACGAGGCGTCTGCCTGCGGGCAGCTAGGCTGACCGTTGACGGGCTTGCACGTCTGGTACGTGATCTGAACCACGGGGTAGTTCACCGAGGGCCCGCTGACGCCCGCAATCTTCGAAATCTCCGGGTCCTCCGCCGGCTCGATCGGCGGCGGCGGCGGCTCTACCTCCGGACTGTCGCCGAGCGGTTCATCAGCGTCGAAGCTCGGGTGCTCGCGCTCGTACTCGCGGTAGGCTTCCATGAAGCGGTTTGCCCCATCGCACTCCGAAACGGTGTCGAGACCGGCGGAGGCGGCGAAGTCGGGATACTGCGCGAGCTTGTGGTTCAGCGCCGACACGACGAACACGAACGGGTGCGGATCCACCGAGCCTCGATCGCAGATGATCGACGCACCGGGGGCGCGCGGATCGAACGGCGGCTCCGCTTGTGCCTGCGCCGGCGAATCGCCGAAATACGAGATTTGCCCTGGCGCGGAGCTGGAGCAGCCGATGCAAGCTGCTGCCAGCAGCGCGAATTCAATGCGCCGGTCAATTGCGGAACGTGACATCGAAAACCTCCCTACTTGGACAGGCATTGGCCGACGATGCAGTCGCAGCTACCTTGGTCGGACGTGCCGTCGCAGGCCGCGCAAGAGAACTTCTTCAGCTGGCTGGCAACGGTGCGCCCGGGGTTGATACAGGTTTGGGTCGTGAGCGGGCAGCCGCCGTTGTCTGGTCCGCTGTCGTTGGTGCATGGCGGCCCCCAACATTCCTCCGCTTCGAGCCCCACGAGCCCCCGCGCCTTGCAGGCAAAGTTCCGCCACTGCGGGTAGCGGTGCATGGTGTCAGTGATGAACTGCTGGTGTTCTGGAATGTCCATGCGCACGGAGTTCCAAAACACAGGAACCGCTGGGTTCCCCGGGCCCGGCAGAGTTTTGCAATCCGGCCTCGCCGCGCTCGTTACACCGACTATCGCCTCGAGTCCTTGTTGAACGCCATTGTTGGTATCTAGCTCGAGCCCCGTGTGCATCATGGGTCCACCCGAGTCGCCCGCACAGGCAAAAGGGCGCGCGCTAGTCGCGGTGATCTCGATCCGGCGCGGTAGCACCTTGAACGTGTCGAAGAAGTTCGCGCCACGGCGCAGTATGCGCTCCTGCATACCCGTCTGTGGGTTAATGCTGGCGGGCAGGCCCCACCCGTAGAAGGCGAGCTGCCAATCAGCCTCAGGCGTGCCCGCCGAGAGACGCTTGGCGCCGTTGTTTTCGATGTTTGGGAAAAGCTCGTCATCGAAGAGCATCGGAACGTAGAGGAGCGCGAGGTCGTCGTCGGCCCCCAGATCGGTGTCGAAGCAGTTCGTCGTGCACGTGAGAGGGTTACCCGCAAGCGGGTCCGCGAGCGTGCGGCCGAGCCAGCCTCCGATCACGTAGGCGCGCGCCCAAAACTGTAGCCGATTGAGGACCGCCGAGTTTGGCCGCGTTCCGCGAATCGTCCAGAATCCCCAGTCGTCCCAGGCCGGTGTGCAGTCGGCCAGCGTGTCACCGCGTTCCATGCACGAGTCGATGGCGACAGGACTGATGCAGTGCGCGGCGGTGAGAATCCAGTTCTTCGCGATGAACGTACCGGTGCAGACCTCGTTGAAGTGACGCAAGTCGATGTCGGCCTCACCGGGGCGTTTGATGATCCACGATTCGTCGGCCCTCTGACAGCTGTGCGAGGAGCAGGTGGAAAATCCGATATTTACGACCGGATGGTTGACGATGCCTTCTTCGCCACCCGCGATCTTCGATATTTCCCCGTCCGCGCCGGGCGGAGGTAGGCTCGGCGGCGGCGGCAATTCGACGTCCGAGCCCGGCGGCAATGGCTCGCGGGCATCGAAGTCGACGTGCTCCGCCGAGTACGCGGCGTAGCCACTCATGAACTGGTTCGCGCTCTCGCAGTCGGACACGAGCTCGAGGCCGATGGCCTGAGCGAACTCCGGATATGCGGCGAGCTTGTGGTTCATGGCCGAGAGCTGCAATAGGGTCGCGCCCTGTTCCTCGGATGAGCACAGGATCGCCGCGCCCGGCTTGGTCGGATCGATGGACTGTCGACCGACGCCCACGCCGGGGTCGTCTTTGAACTCCGTGGTCCGTGGTGGCGCCGAGCACGCGGCACAAAGGGCGCCGAGCCAAAAAAGGCTCGACAACAACGGACGTACAGGACGTGCCAGCGGACGCTCCTCCAGGCGGCAACGTCCGGATCCTTCACCCATGCTCTTCATGCTGCATCCTCCACGGACTGGTGACTCGATATCAGCACGGGGACGCATTCTGAACAAGAGACTTCCATAGAGGAGAAGTCGATTTCGAGATCGGTTGTTCGCGAACCGTTCGAGGTCATTCGCGGCCGATCACGAATGGCCGATAAATAGGACAAAACGCGAGCAATTGCAGGGAATTGCTCATGCGCGAGTGTCCGCGAACGTTCGCGAACACTTGCGAACGTTCGCGGACACTCGCTCTCTCCAAACTCGAGAACGTGAGTCGCATTTAGCTTGTTCTCTTGAATCAGTAGTGTAGTTTGGTCGCATCTGGCCGGGAACCTATGGTGGTGAAGCGAGTGGAGGGCCTGATGGCGAACGATTCGAAAGTGATGCGGCGAGCGGTTCACGTACTCCTCTTGTGGCTGGTGGCGGCGCTGCTCGCCGGCTGCTCGCAGAACGCAGGGGAGAACACGAGCGTCACTCGTCACCTCCTCACTACCTTCCCCGTGACGATCACCATTGCGACGCCGAACCCGGTGTTGCCACTCGCGCCGGTAGTCAGCGGTTCGAACTCGCTGAGCCTCGGCGGCGGCGCCGAGATCGTGACGGGCGTCGCGGTCTCGATGGGCAGCGGTGGCCTTCTGACGCAGCCCGGTGCGCTGCTCAACGAAACGTGGAGCCGCGGTACGGCCGGTCTCAACGATCGCGTCCAAGTGCGTGGCACGCTACACGCTCGCACGCGCAGCAATGGCGGCGGCAGCGGCAGCGGTGTCGTCGTCACCACCTGGGATCAGAATCCCGCGCTCGACCCGGTGCAAACGCTTAGCTGGCAGGTCAGTTATCCGAGCGGTCCCGCCGACGACGTCCTGTTGAACGCGAACCAGTCGCGGTCACTCGACCCGGGCAAGTACGGCAACGTCGTGCTGAACTCAGGGTCCACGCTGACGCTCCACACGGGCATCTACTATCTCACGACCTTCAGCGTGCAGTCGGCGTCCATTATCAAGCTCGACCAGGCGCGCGGTCCGATCATCGTGTACGTCACGGATTCGCTGCCGCTGCGCGGCAACTTCCAGCCGTTGAGCGGCACCGATCCGGATCTTCTCATCGCGTACATTGGCACGACGCCGGTCACGGTGGAGTCGCTCTTCAACGGCGCGGTGATCGCCCCGTTTACCTCGCTCACGCTGCGCGCCGTCACCGGCACCCACACCGGCTTCTTCTTCGCCAAGGACATGATCCTCGACGCCAACTCCAAGGTGAAGTACCGCGCGCCGGCGGCGATCGTCGGCGGAGCGAAGCCGCCCGGTGCGACATGCCGCACGCTCTTGCCGAACGTCCCGAAGCAGAGCCTGTTCAAGTACTGCAAGGGTTGCGATATCCCGCTCGACTCGGACCGTGACGGCTTCGAGGACTGCGTCGACGGTTGCAAGTTCGATCCCGCCAAGAGCGACCCGGGCATCTGCGGCTGCGGCAACTCGGACAAGGACTCCGACGGCGACGGGACGCCTGACTGCCTCGACGCTTGCGACATCGACGCAAATAACGTGACGCCCGGCGAATGCGGGTGCTCGAGCACCAATCCGCTGGTAAAAAAGCCGGTCGCGGCGGGCACGCTCTGCACCACTCGCGGTTGTCCGGGGACGGGCACGCTCACCTGCAACGCAGCCGGTGTTTGCGGCACTCCCTCCGCATGCAATCCGGGCGGTTGCCGCATGGTGGAGAGCAACCAGAGCACCTACTGGTTCTGCCCCGGTCCCGTGACGCAAAGCGCGGCGGCGCTCGCCTGCCGGAATCGGCAGATGTCGCTCGTGCGCATTGAGGGCTTCCTCGAAAACGATTTCTTGAAGCAGCTCGTCACGAAGCCCGTTTGGATCGGCGCAAACTCGATCACGACCAGTAACGCTTGGCGCTGGGCGACGGCGACCAACAATGACGGCCAGCAGTTCTGGCAGGGCACCGCCACCGGCTCGCAGCAGAACGCGCTCTTCTCGTTCTGGGCCAAGGGCGCCCCTGCGTCGCAGCGCTGCGCCGTGATCGAGCCGGGCGATGCGCGCTGGCTCGACGTCGATTGCAACCAGGCGCTCGGCTTCGTCTGCGAGTTCAGGAATCCCATCACGCCTACCGGTCCCGGAACTTATCCGCCCGCCGGCGGCGGACCCGGCCCGGTACCGAATCCGATGCCGTCGACGTGCATCACGTCGCAGGCCGCGTTCCTGCCGCCGAACCCGCCCGATCACCCGCTGCCGTACGACGCGAACGACCAGGCGAACGACAAGGGCATCGACCAGTTCGTAGCCGCTCAGAACGCGGCCAAAGCGGGCCAGTTCACCGGGCCGGCGCAGAGCCAGCCGGCCCCGAACACCGGCAACCCGGCGCTGAAAACCGGCACCTGCGCCGAACCGCCGGGCGACCCAGAACTTCCCGCGGGCATCGCGAGCGCTGCCGACGCGGCGAACGGACGCGGTTGCCGCTTCGACGTGATCAGCAACGAGCCCGCGGGCTTCAATTGCCAGACGGATGATCAATGTACGCCGTTTGGCACGGGTCTCGAGTGCCGGCAGGTCCCGGATGCGACCTGCATGCCGACCACCGGCGCGAGCCCGACCAAGTGCGGGGCGAAGCCGCATTGCGGCAAAGTGGTGTGTCCGGCGGTTCAGGTCCAGCCCGGTGACCAACCGATCACCGCCTGCAGCACGATCGACGTGTGCGATCCCGGCGCTGAATTCAACGACGACCGCACGAGCGATACGCTGACGGCGACGGACTTCGACCCGAAAAAGATGTTCGGCGGCGCGCTGCCGGTCGTACAGCCGCATCCGTACAGCGATGATCCCACTGGTACGTCCGGGAAGAGCCACAAGTGGTGCTTCATGGACGCCAATGAAGACATTCCGGCGGCCGATCAAAATCCGGACACGAAGGTCGGCCAATCGAATGGCGGCGGCTCGAAGATCCAATTCAACTTCGATCCGAACGCGTCGTTCAGCGCGCACGTGAACCCCCTGTCGCTCGGGGAAACGGACCTCGACGTCCGCGCGACCGCGTCGCTCACGACCAAGGTCACCCTCGATGGCTTCATCGGCGCGAAATACACCGGCGACATCCTGTCCGCCGTGGCCGACATCCACGCGCACCGCTGCACGATCAGCACCAAGGACACCAAATTCACGGTCTTCGGGCTGGATTTCATCAGCCTTGCCGGCGTTCCGCAATTCGACACGTCGGACAAGGACCACGATTGTCCGAACCCGACGCTGAGCGGCGACTGCAGCGGCAGCACGCTCAGGTTCAAGCCCAAGACCGACGCGTGCAACGAGGCGGTCGGCAAGTTCATCACCGCCTCGAACCGAGCGAAGAAGGCCTTCCGCGATGCCCAGCAGCTGGTCCAGCAGTTCAAGGCGATCAAGGCCGTGTCCGCGGTCGGGACGCTGAAGGACCTTTGCAAGACCGTGGTCGGAGTGGTCGGCGACACGGGCGCCGACGTGCCGTTCTTCCCCGACGGCCTCGTGTGTCCCGAAAACGAGCCCGCCGAGATCACGATCAACCGCTTCATCGACTATTATCAGGCGCCCGGCGTCGGCCAGATCGCGCAGCTGCGGGACTCGGTCAAGCAGGTTGCCGACGCGACGAACGCGTTCTTCAACGGGCTCAGGCAGACTTATCCGTTCGGTCCGGACCCGAAGAGCGAGTCGAAGACGCTGGTCGAGGCGCAGTTCCAGATCGGCCCTGTGCCGTGCGTGCTCGAGATTTCCGCGTTCTACAGCTACGGCATCAACGGCTTCTTCGAAGTCGGGCTGAAGCCCCCCTTCAATCCGTTCGACGACGTCGACGAGAGCAAACCCCAGCGCAATCCCGTCGCGTTCGTGCGAGCGGGGGTGGTGCCGTTCGCGAACGCGGGTCTCTCGGCCTTCGTCGGCGCCGGCAAGAGCCTTGGGCCGTTCAGCGCGACGCTCGGTATCGAGGGCAAGGTCTCTCTTGCCGACGTGCGGGCGCCGATCTTCGCGGGTGCCGGTCTCGGCGCGGAAGTCCAGGTCGACAAGCGCAGCCTGGCGCCGGACATCGAGCAGACGCTCGGCGCGCTCGGTATCAACGACGTGCCCACGCACATCGGTGTTCCGAAGTCGTTCAAGTTCTTCATCTGGTACGAATACGGCGCCGCGATCACGGTCGACAAGATCCTAGCCGGCGAGATCAACGGGCGGCTGCGCATCAAGTTCGCGTTCTTCAGCCGCACCTGGCGCAAGCGCATCGCCAAGTTCAACGGGCTCAGCGGCTTCACGATCAACATCGTGAGCGGCAAGCTCGGGCTCGACCCCACCACCGCCCAGGACGCGGATCAAGTGGCCTTCACCGGCTCGGACAAGAAGCCAGCGACCGAGACCGCGAGCGTCACCGCGGGCACGACCGACATGGGCCTCAACGAGTCGCAGGTGCCGCTCCTGGTGCTGAATACGCTCGAGCCGCCCACGGACCCGAGCCAGTCCGATCCCGACGCCGGAGCGAGCCAGGCGTTCGACGCAGGCGCCGTCCAGGGCATGTTCTACGACAACCTGTGTTGTTCGAAGCGCGGCGAGCAGTGCCTGGCCCCAGGCGAGCGCGCGACGCGCGGCAGCGGCAAAGCGCCCTGCTGCCCGGGTGCCGCGTGCAAGCCCGACAGCCCCAACAGCACCAACTTCGTTTGCACGGTAGATTGCAGAGATCCGGGCGGCGCTTGCAGCGTCGACACCGACTGCTGCTCGGTGCCGAACTTCACGTCGACGTGCGGCGACAGCACTTGCTTCCGCTGCGGCAACGTGGGGTCGAACGGGACGGGAGCGCCGTGCACTGTCGTGAACGAATGCTGCGGCGCCGGCGATCCGACGGTTGCATGCCTGGCGGGCCATTGTGCGAACCAGTGCCTGCCCGCCGGTACGTCGTGCACGGGCGATTCGCAGTGCTGCACTCAGAACAACTTCCAGTGCAGCACTTCGAACCAAAAGTGCTGCGGAAAGGCGCGCATCTTCGGCAATCCGCCGATCCCGGGGGCCGCGTGCAACGTGGCCAGCGACTGCTGTGGCAGCGATCTGCCCAATAACACGCTCGTCTGCGACAACCACGAGTGCGTCGTGGGGATCCCATGAGCGCACGCGCCGTTTGGCTCACGGGTGTCGTTCTGGCGAGCGCCGTGGTCTATGCCGGCGGCTGCGCTCGCACGGAGCGGGCGCAGCCGGAGCGCACGCCGAAAGCCCCGGCTGCGGCAGCTGCGGTTTCGGCTCCCGCTCCGGCGCCGTCCGCGGATCTTCCTGCGGCTCCGCTCGATGGCAATGTCCGCGGTTGGACGGTCGGCAAGAGCTACTCGTACGCACTGAAGCTCACGACGAAGGTGGACTTCCAGGGCGCTGGAAGCAGCTTTGACTTCGACATCGTCGGCACGCTCGAGATCGTACCGGCGGTCGTTGCGGCCGGCTCGGGGACGCTTCAAGCCCGCATCCGGGACGCGCGTATCGTCACTCGCATCCCGGGCAGCCAAGCCGAGCTCGACAAGCTCGCCGCGGAGATCCGCGGGCTGGGCGCCCTGTTCGAGCTCCAAGGCGGCCGCACGGCAACGCTGTTCGTGCCGAACGGCATGTCGCAGATGGCGGCCAGCACGTACCGGCACGTCGCCTCTGCGCTACAGTTCGCCCGTGCCAGTGACGGCTCCAACAGCTACTCGGCCGAAGAATACGATACGACCGGCAAGTACCTGGCCGAGTACTCGCTCGGCTCCACGAAGAACGTCTGGCAGAAGCGCAAGGCGCGCTACCTCGGTATCTTGGGCGCCGAGGGGCTGCCCGCAGACGTCCAGCAGCGCGTCGTGCCCGAGCTCGTTTCGTCGCGTGGTGAGATCCAGCTGTCCGACGACGACCGTCCGCTGCGCGTCCGCATGATGGACGAGCTCACGCTGACGGGCGCCCAGATCCCGCTCGCGTCGAGCGCCGCCATCGAGCTCGACGCGCTCGAGCCAACCGCGGCCGGGCACGTCGAGCTCGGCGCGCTGCTCGCGCAGGGCACGCGCTACCGCGCGGACGAGCCGATCCGCGATGCCCACGCCGCAGAGGCGCTCGACGTGGCCAAAGCGGGCGGCCTCGATTTCGACACCATCGCCGATCGCTTGGAGCGTACCGCGCGGGACAAAGCCAAAGCGAAGCCGAGCGAGCCGACCGACCCGCTGGCGCCCACGGCGCAGGTCGCGAAGAGCGAACGAGAAGTTCACGATGAGGCGCGCCTCTTTCACGCGCTCTCCGCCGTCTTCCGCAACCAGCCAGGCGCGACGGCCAAGGCGGTCTCCAGGGTTCGCGCAGGATCGCCCGCGGCGGACGCGCTCGTCGACGGGCTCGGTGACGCCGCGACGCCGAACGCTCACTTGGCGCTCGCGAAAATCCTGTCTATTGCCACGGTCAGCAGTGACGTCGAGGATCGAGTGATCCTGTCGCTCGCGCGAACGCCCAAGCCGACCAAGGAGGCCAGCGACGCGCTCAAGGCGGTGCTGAAAAAGAATCCGAGCAGCCCGGGCGCGCTGTACGGCCTCGGCACCCACGCGCGCCTCTATCGCGACGACGGCAAAACCAAGGACGCGGCGGAGCTCGGAGAGTTTCTCGCTGCCAGGTTCAAGCCCGACGACGGCCCGATGACGAGGGTCGTCTTGCTGCGCGCGATCGCGAACTCGGGCTACGTCGGGGCGCTCCCACGCGTGCTGCCGTTCCTCAAAGACAATGACGAGGAGATCCGGGCGACCGCGGTGCGCGCTCTGCAATCGATGCGCGATCCACGCGTCGACGGCGTGATCGCGGCGCGCATGAAGGACGACGAGTCGGCCGAGGTGCGAATCTCGGCGATCGACGCGGCCAAGGTGCGAGAGCCCAGCGAACCCATCGTGAGCGCGCTGATCGACGCGGGCACGCACGGGGCGAGCCCGCACGTGCGCTACCGAGCCGTCGAGCTGATGGCCGACTGGCTCAACAAGCGGCCGGAGCTGCGGGTGACGCTCGACGTCATCGCGAACAACGACCCCGAGGACAAGATCCGCGAGCGGGCCAAAGCGGCCCTGTAAACGGTCATGCGCTGCGCCTCGCTCGTCGTCCTGAGCGCGCTCGCTGCGTGCTCGGCGCCTGATCCGGAGTCCGCGAGCTGCCCGGCGGCCGTCGAACAGCCGCTTTTCAACGCCGCCGCCGTCGAGAGCTATCTGGGCCTCTCCCCGGCGGAAACTCGGGCGGTCGTTCGCGTCACGAACGACACCGGCCCGAACGCTCCGGTCTGTAGCGGAGCCTTCGTGGCAAAAGACTGGGTCGTCACTGCCGCCCATTGTCTTGTAATCGAAGCGCCGGAAGTCGTCGTTTCCGGGGACGACCTCGAGCCGCCGGCGGCGTTCCAGGTGCTCGAGGAACGCGCGCATCCGAGCGTCGACGTGGCATTGCTCAGGGTGGACGTGCCGGACACCGGCTTCGGCGGGGCACCGCTCGGCTTGCTCGCGCCGGGCAAACGCCCGATCGCGATAGACGACGTGGTCGAGATTGCCGGCTACGGATTGACCGAGACGAATGGCTTGGGCGAGCTGCGATTTCTGGCGGAGTCGGTCGTCGCGGTCGAGGACCAGAGCGTGCTCGTGAACGGCTTTGGAAAGAGCGGCGCCTGCCAGGGTGACTCGGGCGGCCCGTTACTGGTACGTAACGCGAGCGGTCAGCCGGTCGTCGCTGGCGTGCTCACGAGCGGCGACGGGTCGTGCCGCGGCCGCGACCGCTACGTGCAGCTCGACGCCGTTCGCCCCTGGTTCGATCGAGCCGTACCCGAGGGCGGCGCGCCGCAAGTGCCGTGCGGCGGGATCAGCGACGAGGGGCGCTGCCTGTACGGCAGCGCGATCTCCTGCTCCGATGGCAGCCTGGTCGCCAAAGCGTGCGCCGAAGGGACGCGCTGCGGTTGGGACCGCGACGCGGACGGCTTTCGCTGCGTCGTGCCGGCGCTCGATCCCTGCGCGGGCGTCGACTCCGTTGGAAGCTGTCAAGAGGATCTCGCGCTGCGGTGCGATCATGGCGAGCTCGTTCGAACCCGCTGCGCGTGCGGAAAAGTCTGCCGCATCGACGGCAAGACGGGCGCGCCGCACTGCGCGGATCCAAGCAACTAGATTTAGCGCGCTCGACATGGCGCGGTCATGGGCGCGCCAGCAAGGCCCTGACGCGCCTCACCGACGCGCTGGCGCTCTCATCGGTCCCCGAGCTTGCGACGCTCCGGAACACCCTCACGCGCTGGCGGCGTGAGGTGCTCGCTTATTTCCTTTGCCGCCTCACCAGCGCCCGAATCGAAGGCTTCAACGGCAAGGCAAAACTCGTGATTCGGCGAGCCTACGGGTATAAGAGCTTCCGCAATTACAGACTGCGCCTCCTAAGCTGCTGTGTCTGAAAGACTTTGCTCGCGTCCCCACCACCAAGCGAGGAGAGCCCACTTCGCTAGGTGGTGCTCCAAACAAAAAAACCGGCCGAGCGCTTGGCTCTAACCGGTTGATTTCGTTTCAGTTGTGCGGAGCGGGAGAAGGGATTCGAATTCTCGGCAACGAGCCCGCTCGTCGCGAGACCGCGGATTTTAGGCCTCAAAATGATCTGGCTCCTGCGGTCTCGGCCACGCCCGGGACGCTTCAGGACGATTCAGGGACGTTTCAGCGCGCGCTGTTTGCTGCCAACGAGCACCGCATAAAGCGCCTTGAGCGACTGGCGGTTCTCGACCGTTCGGCGCGTCCTGCGCTCGCCGCGGCGCGGGCTCTCGAGGCGGCATACGCGAAAGACGACGTGGCCTCCGAGGTGGCGATGGCCGACATGGCCGAGGCGCTTGGCGGTGCTCGGTGTTGACCTCCTCTTCCGATGGCGCTCGCGAGCGCGCAGAGAGCCCGAGTAGTGCGGAGCGGGGGAAATCGGCCGTAGGCGTAATTTGGTCGAATGTCGACGGGGTGCGTCTGACGCCGACGGCTCCCGATCTGTCGCCTGTCGCGGGGGCGCCGAGCCCAGCGCCGAAGACGACATTGTCCAAGCGCCGACGCTCAATGCGCGGGTTCGCCATCCCGTGCTCACTGCCCCAACTGCGCTGGTGGTTTGCCGTGCAGGGCATCTACGCGCGTAGCGTGGGGTCGACTTTCGCCAAACCGGCAAACGACAACGCCGTACGGGGAGCGCGCTGATGGCAGAGCCGCTCCGCACCCTCCAAGCGGCGGGAGGTCCCGGAGGGTCAGGCGCGCAGCCGCAACGGCAGAGCTCGGCATCGTCGGCACGCAAGGTTTGGCTCAGTCGGTATCCAAATCTATCGGAGTGCGCCGACGAAGGTCCGCCAGACGCGCCGTGCCAGCACACCGAATGCCGGTATCACCTCGCCCACCGCGGCTATTGGGAGCACGTGACGCGCCCCACCCGCGACTGCGCGATCGACGTGGCGAATGAGGGGCCGCACACGCTGGACGAGGTTGCCGCGGTCCTGGGAGTCAGCGGCGAGCGCGTGCGCCAAATCGAGGAGCAAGCGCTCGAATTGCTCAAACACAACGCAACGATGAAGGGGTTGCACGATGAATCACCGAAGTGAAGCGGAAGCGTTCACGCTCCGCGCCGGCCGTCAGTACGCCGCCGCGCGCGGATTGCGATTGGTGTCGGCGTTCGAGGACACGCTCTGTGGAGATCTGGCTCGGCTCCAAGTGCGACGACGACTCCGACGCGCCTTCCCCACGTTCTCGCCGGATACCGTCGACCAACTGATCGAAGAGCTGCTCACACCATGACCTGCGCACGGTTCGAAGGCGGTGGGCAACGTGGCTAGGCAGACTTGGGACCAGTGGCTGAGAGCCTGTCAACGCGACCCGTCGACCCCAGCGCGGATGCCGCGTTCCCTGGGCGCGCTCACGGGTCAAGATGCCCGCGCGCTGGCCGCAATCAGCGCTTGCTGGGAGCTGTATTCGAACTCGGACGAGGCCGGTGCGAACGCCGCGCTCGATGCGATTCGCAGACTATTGCCCGCGCTTCAGCCTCAGTGTCACGTCTTTGCTCGTGAGCTCATCGCGTTTTCGCTCGACTGGTCCGACCGCGCGCGACTTTGGCCCTTAGTGGATCCCGCCCGGGAGCCAACCGGCTGAGCATGCAATGAAGGAATGGTCAAAGGAGCGCTGGCGAAAACTCTACCTTCGGGAAGCGCTCGAACAACGGCTCTGGTCGGTGATGGCACGCGGGCTACGTGACTACCTGATCCGGCTCGCGGAAGACGATGGCGCGCTGATTCGCGATTCAGACGATCCCTCCGAAGACCTGTTGCGCGCGCTCGGCGCCCACCCGGGCGAAGCCGAGCTCGTGCGCGCTTCAATCCAACTGCTGCGACAGGACGGCTTTCTCAGTGGAAGCGCCCGCTCGATCTTCGTGCGCAATCTGCCGACAGCGCAGGCATGGGAGCCGCGCGAATCACCTCACGCCGCCGAATTACCGGCAAAGCCTGGGGCTGCGCGCTCGTCCAACGAGCGCGTTCGTGAATTCCGGGCGCGCCAACGCGATCGCAAACGCGCCGAATCCGATGCAGGGCCCGAACGCGCCGTTACATCGAGCGTTACCGATGGCGTTACATCCGCCGTTACAAGTCCAGCTGTGAGCGTTACCGATAGCGTTACATCCACGGTTACATCCTCGCGCGGATCCAGAAATATCAAGAGTTCTGACAACTTCTTAGATCTCCAGGAAGATAAAGAAACAGATCTCCTTCTGTCTTCAACCCGGGCGAGCGCCGTTACATCGACCGTTACAAGCTCGGTTACCGCCGACGTTACATCCAGCGTTTCAGTTCCGCGGGCGCGAGACGAGGATGACGAGGACAAGTCAAATTTTGGTCAGAGTTGGGAGGAGTTGCTGAGCGCGCCGATCGGCGCTCGCGCCAACAAGGTGCGGGAGCAGCCTGCAATTGCTGCGGTCACTCACCCCCAGCGCTGGCCGGAGATAGCCGCCGTCGCCCAGACCTTCGCGTTGGCCGCTGGTTTGCCCGAGCAGCGACTCGGCGAATATGATCGCGATTCCGGCGTTCGTGCTCTAGTAGCCCTGTACGCCGCGGGATTCACGCAGGCGGAGCTCGAGCACGTGGCCGCGGTGGTGCCGAAGCAATCGTGGTGGTCCGCATCTGGCAAGCGCCTGGGCTTGTCGTCGCTGAGTATCGAGGTCGCGCGCCGCAACCTTCCGGGGGTCGGCCCACCTCGTGAGGCCAGTCCTACCGTCGCGAAGGTTTTGGCCAATGTTCAACGAAGGAGACAAGCAGGTTGAGCCATGGCGAGACATCAATCGTCCCGAGACGCCCGAAACACGGGCGCGGAAACGAACAGCACCGAGGGCGCCGAGGCCTATCCGTATGATCCGACGCTCCGGCTCGATTCACAGCAAGGACTTGACCGGTTGCGCTGCTTTGCCGATCGCGCTCTCGCGGCGGACTTCTTCGCGGTATTTCAAGCTGCGGAGAGGAACACCGAGAGCGCCATCAAGGCGGAGCGTGAGCGCGCTCAACGACGAGACGCGAAACTCCAGAGCCTGCGTATTCTCGCCGCACGAGCATTCGAGGGCGAGCTCGGTCCGCAACCGAAGGAGCTGGCCGCACACATGCTGCTCGACGAGCGCGGGGCACGCGCAACGGACGAACGCTCCCTCCAGGAATTCGCGTTCGCGCTGCGACAGCTCCGGCGCCTTTCACAATGAGTTAGCTGCTTACTTTGGTTGGGCTCGAGTCTCCACGATTGCAGAAGGAAAACGCAATGCAACGAACCCCTCTCATTGCTCCAGCGGGTCGCGCCGGAATCGTGCCTGTCGCGCCCATCGTCCCGCGCACTGGCTGGTGGTCGAACTATCCCCAATTCGGTGAAGAGCAAGCGTTCGCGCCGGATGCACAGAACCGCCAGCTAATCCTAAAGGCGGACGAGCTCGGTCCGCCGGAGGTGTACACGCTCACCCTCGGCATCTCCTATTCGGAGGAAAATTGGCCAGGCGCCGGACGCGCCTTCGAAGTCGAAGCGGAGATCAACTTCGGCGCCGGTGGCGCGACTCAGGTTGTCAAGATCGACTGGGTTCAAGGCGCTCAGATCTCGCTTCCGATGAACGCGGTGAACGTGGTCGCGACGTACAATATCGATGCTCTGGCCGCGCCGCAGCCGCCTGCAGACCTGAGGCTCAGCGTCATGCTTGGCAAAGGACCAGCGCTCGGCAAATCGCAGTGGACCGATCCCACGGCAATCGAGCTCGTCGCAGCAGGCGAAACGTCACCGGTGAGAATTCCAGCCTTCGCTTCGCGCATTCACGTGCTCGCCGCAAACTCCGCCGGCGCCGATCTCAACTTCACCCCAGGCAATTTCCTGATCTTCCTGGGTGGTCCGCTCACCGGTGACCGGCAGATCGCGAGCGTGCGCCTGGACCAGTACCTGAACGCGATCGGGGAAGGCATCGTTATCCCTGGGCAAGCCAAGTACACGACGATCTTCAATTTGTTCGGAAGCGTCGTGAACGCGCGG
>Ga0068855_100002234_pt1 | contig 23937 bp, 9 predicted proteins | sample KBSCornC52_FD_66592 | JGI IMG/M metagenome (GOLD analysis project Ga0068855, IMG submission 66592) | Corn rhizosphere microbial communities from Kellogg Biological Station, Michigan, USA - KBS Corn C5-2 | ecosystem: Host-associated > Plants > Roots > Rhizosphere > Soil ...
AACTCACAGTTACACCGCAGGATACAAATTATTGTACACCTGTAAAAATCGTATACCATTATGAATAGAACATTTACTGTAACGAAGATCTTCGTTGGCATCCTGGTACTAGTAAGTAGTTGTGTTCCTACCAAAAAATTTAACGCCTCGCAGGCTCAGCTGCAATCTGCCAGAAATGACAGTGCGTCCCTGGCGCAAAAAGTAAGCAAATTAGAGTCAGACATTGTAAAGCTAAAACAACAGATAGCCGACCATGAGAAAACAATTGACTCGAAGTCTGAAGAGATCGATAAACTTTCAAAAGACATATCGGACCTGAACAGGGAAAAGGTGAAATTAATAAATGACGCCTCCAGCAAGCAAAGCCTGCTTAATAAGAATGGGCAGGAATTGCTGAACCAGCAAAAAAAGCTGGAACAATTACAGGCACTGATGGACCAGCAGAAAATGGCGATCGAGGAGATCAGAAAAAAAATGGCGGATGCCCTTACGGGTTTTAAGTCGAATGAGCTTACTGTGTCCACCAAAAACGGAAAAGTATATGTGAGCCTGCAGGAGAATTTACTCTTCCCTTCGGGTAGTGCAGTGGTAAATCCAAAAGGAAAAGAGGCACTGTCTAAACTGGCCGACGTTCTTAATGCGAACCCCGACATAACAGTGGATATTGAAGGCCATACGGATTCAATTCCTATCCGCGGTAAATTTCAGGATAACTGGGACCTGAGCCTGGCAAGAGCTGCATCAATTGTAAGAATCCTTACAATTGATTATAAAGTGTCGCCCGAAAGAGTAATTGCTTCCGGACACAGCCAGTACGAACCGGTTCAAACGAATAGTACTGCAGAAGGCAGGGCATTGAACAGAAGAACGGATATTATTTTATCGCCCAAACTGGATGAGTTGTTTAAGTTACTGCAAACGTCATCGGCTAAAGCAGATAAATAACATATTATAACCATGTAAACCCCGGCCAATACGATCACAAATCAGGTTCGCATTTGCCGGGGTTTCGTATTTTTATCCTTTCTACTCTTCATTTTGCATTTTTTAGTAATAAATATGATACGATCGTTTATTATCTCTGCTTCCTTATTGCTGGGATTGCAGTCTGTTGCGCAAACGCTCACGATGCCTTCTGAAATACAAAAAACCTACACCAATGGCACACGGTCTGTCAGTGGCAAGCCGGGGAAAAATTACTGGCAGAATCATGGACGTTATGCTATTTCGTTGACGGTAATGCCACCAGACAGCACCATTAGCGGGATAGAACAAATTGTTTATTTTAATAATAGCCCGGATACGCTGCACAGCCTGAATATGAAACTGATCGTAAATGCGCATCATGGCACGGAAATGGTCAGGGTTGATGAGATCCTGATCAGGGAAAACAAAGTTGCATGGGATAACAGTAAGGCGGTTACCACCAATCAAATGGTGGATTTGAATGAACCATTACTACCCCATGATTCAATAAAGCTGAACATTAAGTGGCATTATATTCTGTCGCACAGGCCGGGGCGCGATGGAGTAATCGATTCAACCAGTTTTTATATCGCTTATTTTTATCCGCGCGTTTCTGTTTATGACGATTACAAAGGATGGGATACGCTGCCCCATACCGGTCCGCTGGAATTTTATAACGATTTTAATGACTATACCGTACAGGTAACCGTTCCCGCGAACTTTATGGTATGGGCAACTGGCACATTGCAGAACCCGTTGGAAGTGTTACAGCCTGTTATTGCCGAACGCCTGCAGCAGTCCCTTACAAGCGATTCGGTTATACACGTTGCCACTCCGCAGGATTGGGGGAATAAAAAAGTGACCGCTCAAAATGCCACCAATACGTGGAAATGGGTTGCCAATGATATAAGTGATGTGGCTATTGGTATCAGTGATCACTACGACTGGGATGCGGCCAGTGTTATTGTTGACGACAAAACCAAACGGCGGGCAAGTATGCAGGCTGCCTTTGCAGATTCAGCCCTTGATTTCCACCATTCGGTTCAATTCGGCGTTTATTCATTAGGCTGGTTTTCTCATAACTGGCCGGGAGTGCCCTACCCTTATTCAAAGTCAAATGCATTTCAGGGGTTTGCCGATATGGAATACCCGATGATGGTGAATGACTCCCACACACCTGACCTCAGTTTTGCGCAATTGGTGCAGGACCATGAACAGGCCCATACTTATTTTCCTTTTTACATGGGTATTAACGAAACTTATTATGCCTTCATGGACGAGGGATGGGCCACTACTTTTGAATACCTTATCGCTATTGCGGAGAAGGGACAGGAAACCGCTGATAAGTTTTATAAAATATTCCGTGTAAACCGGTGGATCCACGGCCCGCATGATAAAGAGTATCCCATTATTACACCGAGCCCTGATGTACCTCCGGCTGCCCGTAATAATTTCTATGTAAAACCATCGCTGAGCTATCTCGCTTTGAAAGATATGCTGGGTGATAAATTGTTTAAGAAGGCACTGCACAACTACATGAATAACTGGCATGGTAAACATCCTATTCCATGGGACTACTTCTATTCAATGGAAAAGGGTTCTAAAAAGGATCTGACCTGGTTCTTTTATAACTGGTTCTTTGCGCCGGGCTATATTGATCTGAACCTGGCCAATGCAGATAAAACTTCGGACGGTTACACCCTGCAGATTAAAAACGTGGGTGGATTTGCTGTTCCTTTTAACGTGATCGCTACTTATGACGACGGATCAAATGAAAGTTTTCATCGGACTCCCCTGGTGTGGAAGCAGAACCAAAAAGAGATAACAGTAAATATTAAAACAGCCAAAACGGTGAAATCGCTGAAACTGGATGGTGGAATTTTTGTGGATGCAAATGAAAAAGATAATATCTGGCCGGCAGAGAAATAGACCTTGCTGCCAGGGTTGCTTTTTTCGATGGTTAATTATGCTTTTGGTTGTAATAAGCATTCATAATATACCAGGCTTTCTTTTTATCGCCTTTATCAGATAACAATCCTTTGCGGTTGTACCCTTTCTGATAAACAGGGTGCATTCTGCCCGGCGACCGGTAGTCGAACAATAACCAGGGACATACACCGCATAAGTTGGGAATGGTGCTGAACATTTGAAGTTGGGCCGTATAGATGTTTGCCTGATATTCTTCGGTCCAGAAAGCGGCTTCGTCACCGGAACCGTGACTACCATATAAAGCTTCGCCGCCAAACTCAGATATAAATACCGGCTTATCAGGACAAACGAACTTCCATTTTGTATCAGCCGGTTTGCCTTGCCAGGGGATATACCACCCTATGTATTCATTAAGAGAAATAAGATCTGCATATTTATAAAGTGGATCCCAAATATCAAACGTATTGTTTTCGTACCGTTGGGTGTTAGTTACATGTGTAATCAATCGCGTAGCATCCAATGCCCTGCATTTTTGGGTTAACTCAATAAGCGCTTTGTTCCGGTTTGGCGTACCCGGATATGTTTCATTTGAAAGGCTCCAGATAACAACCCCACAACGGTTTTTATCTCTGTGCACCATTTCCTCCAGCATCTTTTCCATTTTTGCAGGAACGGAGCTGTCGGCAAACTGGATATGCTGATATACCGGAAGTTCGCTCCAAACCATCAAACCCATTCTTTCAGCTTCTTTTACCATATTTTCATTGTGCGGATAGTGGGCCAAACGAATGAGATTGCATCCAAGCTCCTTTGCTGCATTGAGTAATAAAACAGCATCTTCCTTCGACCAGGCGCGAGCGCCTTTGTATGGATTTTCCTCATGAATATTTACAGCTTTCAGAAATACCGGGCGTCCGTTCAGCAGTATTTTATTTCCTTTGACTTCAATACTCCTGAAGCCTATGCTATCGACGGCAGTATCCGTTTCACTTTCTATCACTACCTTATAAAGTTTAGGTAATTCAGGAGACCACAGTTTAAAAGCTGATGAAAACTCAAGGGTTGCCATTCCTTTGCTATCTGTTCTTGTTTTATACAACAGATCGAGTTCGGGAATTTTTATTTTAACATTTTGCGATGGTTGCATTCCATTCAATTGCACGTAGCCTGCAACCGTATTTAAACTGCCTTTTTTTAATTGAATGCTGTAGTCTTCAATATAGGTGCCGGCCGTTTCGATCAGGTCAACATCACGGGTTATGCCGCCATAATTCAGCCAGTCGTATCCATCGCCGGGCAATCCATCTTTATGACGTATATTATTTACTTTAACGACGATAGCGTTCGTTCCCTCTTTTACCTTGCCGGTAATTTCGAACTGAAAGGGCGTAAAGCCGCCTTCATGACTGCCTATCAAACTGCCATTGAGAAAAATCTCAGCCATATAATTCACTGCAGCAAAATGCAGAAACAGCCGCTTTCCGTTTCGGATGGTGTAATTAAATTGCCTGTTGTACCAAACGGTTCCTTCAAAATAAGTGAGCTCACACATTTGGGAATTAAAGTCTCCCGGAACTTTTAATTCCGGCGCCCCGTTAAACGAATACTCGAAAAAATCTGTTTTTTTCTGCGGCTTATCCTCCTGCCAAACCTTTCGCCAGTCACCAATTCCGGTTGGGTCGATGATGACTTTCCACGCTCCGTTTAAACTGATTGTTTGGGCATGTATAGACGCAGTCACCAGGAAATTGAACAGGAACAGAAGCGGAAGTAGTCGTGATTTCATACAGCAATACAAGCTTAAATGATTGTTGTAAAGCTATTAAGTGGTGTTTGAAACAAGGTAGCCGAATGTTTCTGATTAGGGTATGAAATGTTGCAAACGCATTTACTCTTTTATAATTTTGTTGCCCAACGGTTTTCTGTAACGCCTGATATATTCCGAAGGGGTCATTCCAAATAGTTTGGTGAACTGCTCCCTGAAATATCTCAGATCATTAAAACCCGTTGCGTAAGTGACTTCTACAATTGTATTACTTGTATTGATCAATAGCTCCGCCGCCTTTCTTAATCGTAAAAATCGTATAAATACGTTTACGGTCAATCCCGAAATAGCCTTAATTCTTTTGTATAAAGTCGGTTGACTCATACCGATTTCCTGGCAAAAGAGCTGCACAGTAAATTCGGGATTGTCCAGATACCGGTCCACGATCTCGATACACCTTTCCAGAAATTCTTTATGATCCGACTCGATGCTGGAAGTCGGCTTGAGGGTAATTGTATTGAAGAAATATTGCTGTAGCCTGTTTCTGGACCGTAAGATATTCTGAACACGGGCTACGATCAATTCTTTGGTAAAGGGTTTACTAACATAGTCTTCAGCGCCACACTCGAGCCCCATTAATTTTGATTGTTCAGAGGAACTGCCTGTCAATAATATTATGGGAATATGGGCAAGGTGCGCATTTTCCTTGAGCTTACGGCACAATTCAATACCATTCATTTTGCCCATTACAACATCGCTGACAACAATGTTGGGCAGCTCCTTGCTGATCAAAGCAAATGCGGCATCTCCATCGCTTGTTTCAAAGATGTTAAACTGATCTATGAATATTTCCTTCACATAGCTTCTCATCTCCGCATCATCGTCAACGATAACCATTGTTGGCAAACCAGAAATGATCTTATCAATAACCTTCGATTTATTTTCCATGGCTTTATTCTCCTCCTCGCGGCTTTCTTCTACCAATTCATGAATAATGCTTGGACGATCGCTGCCTTCTCCTCTTGCATACTCCATTGAAGCAAGTTTATTTCTGGGAAGGACCAGTGTGAAAGTGGCGCCCATTCCTTCGGTACTTATGTACGATAAAGACCCGGCGTGAGCAACAGCCAGTTTCTTTGAAACATATAACCCGATACCAAATCCGCTTTGCGATGCCTTTTCGGTATTGTTGGCCTGATAAAATGGATCGAAGAGCCGGTTGCTGATATTTTCAGCAATACCACAGCCGGTATCTTTAACAACGATGGAAAGCTGCTCTCCTTCATCCTTTAACGACAATTCCACTTTCCCGCCTGCTGGTGTATACTTCAATGCATTTGAAAGAAGGTTAAACAGAATTATTTCAATTTTTTCTTTGTCACCACAATAGAATGTTTCATGTGCCGGTTTGTTGAAATGTAAGCAGATATTTTTCGAGGTTGCCCGCTGCACAAAGCTCAGGAAAACCTCGTTACATGCTTCCTTCAGATCGAACCTGGAAAGATGCAGTTGCTGCTCTATGGATTCAACTTTCCTGAACAACAACAACTGATCAACGAGGCTTAACAAACGCCGCGCATTGCGGTGCACCGTGAGCAGCTTTTTTTGAAGGTGTCCCGAATCCGCTTCGGCCATAAGCTCCTTTAAAGGGCTTACAATTAATGTAAGCGGTGTTCTGAATTCGTGAGATATATCTGTAAAGAATGAGATCTTTCTTTCTGTTAGTTCCTTTTCTTTTTGCTTTTCGAGTAATGCCAGTCTTATTTCATATCGCAATCTTTCCTGACGCCGGTAATAATAAAGGGATGCATAAACGATACCAATTGCGAGGGCTGCATACAACGAATACGCCCACCAGGTTCTGTACCATGGGGGCAACACAGTAACAGAAACCAGTTGCACTTCTTTATTCCAAACGCCATCTGCATCCATCACTCTCACATAAAATATATACGAGCCCTCGTGCAGGTGACTATAATTGGCCGTCTTTACATTATTGGCAATACTCCAATCCTTATCCCACCCTTTTAACTTATAAGCGTAATTGAGGTTATCTGCATTTGAATACTGCAATGCGGTAAAATCAAATGACAGGATGGCCTTATCAAATGGAACAGTTATGCCGGTGATAATGTCATTCCTGCGCGAGGTAACATAATTGGTGTCGGTTTCAACAGGAGCGTTGTCGATTTTTATTCCGGTGAGAAACAAGGGCGGAACATTTCTCTTGTCGTACACGCTGTCGGGATAAAAACTATTAAAACCTTTGATCCCTCCAAATAAGAACTCGCCGTTTCGGGCGATCATTGCGGCATTAAAGCTGAATTGGTTGCTTTGCAATCCATCTGCCTGTGTAAAGTTTCTAAGTGTTTTTAAAGCCGGATTGTAACGGCACAAACCATAATAGGTGCTTAGCCATAGATGATCATCATCATCTTCCAGTATTCTTAATATTACATTGTTAGGCAGCCCTTCTTTTGTTGTTATTTGTTTGAATGTGCCTTTTTCCCTGTCAAATAATAATAGCCCCCCTCCTTCTGTACCAACCCAAAAATTATGCTTTTTATCTTCACAAATACTCCTGACGGCATACCCGAGAAAGAATGTTTTATGTTTCTTTTTTTCAGGATCTATCTTTATTAAAGAAGTGTAATTGCCTCCCCACAAATTTCCAGACCTGTCTTCGGTTAAAACCTGCATATCAAAAAGTGAAGTATCGAAAAGCTCAAATTGATCGGCAGGCCTGTTATACAAAAACAAATGGCCTCTGTTACTGGCAGATGCCCATAGGCGCTGTTTGCTGTCTTCATAGATCTGCCAGAAGTTTGTCTCCTGATCTTTTTGAAAAGGATTATAACAGGAATAATGTTTGAATGTATTGTTGGATTTGTTTAGTTTGTTTATTCCGCCGAACCAGGTAGAAACCCAGATATCGTTTTTAAAATCCCTGGCGATATAGGTGACGAAGTTGCTGCTGATCGACTGAGGATCTGCCGAATGAACATACCGGGTGAAAATGTTGTTTTGTTTATTCCAGTAACGTAATCCTGCTCCATCGGTGCCAATCCATAAGTTAGACAGGTCGTCTTCGCAAAAAGACAATATAAAGTCGTTCACATCTTCAGTTTTGCCTTTGTGATACGATATCGTCTTAAATCGGCGCAGATTTTTTTCGAGAATATTTACGCCCCCTCTAAGTGTTCCGATCCATTCACGCCCTTCAACATCGATATAAACGTCATAAATGGAATTACTGTTAATGGTTTCTCCGGCCAAAGAAAGTGGGCGCGCCTTGTTGCCTCCCGGCGGCAAATACCACATTCCGTTTCCGTCGGTTGCTATCAATAGCACGCCGCTGGCGTCTTCTGTGATATCTCTTACGATCATTTGGGGGACCGGATCAAATCGCTCTAATTTGTTTTTGCAAACCTTAGATACGCCTGAATCACCTGAAATAAAAATATCGCCATTGGCCCTCGACAAAATGGAGTAGCATTGCGTTAAACCTGAAGCAACGGCCGCTACTCTTCCACTTGCGATCTCATATTTATATAAGCCGCGATCATTAACAAAGAACCATACCACATGTTGTATTGAATCATATTCAATAGCCTGTACATTGTACGCCGCACCGGTTTCTCCGGGCAGTACAATTTGTTTTCCTGGCTCTTTGGTACCGGTAAATACAATAAGCCCCCAATGCGCTGTACCAACCAGCATTGTATTGGCGACGTTCTTAATCGACAAAATGGCATCATACAAGGGAACAGTTTGTGAGCTGTTGACCCGCCTGAAACGGGGAGTAAAAAAGACTGACCGGTTAGGGTCATAAACACTTACGCCTTTTCCTTCCCCTACCCAGATTTTATTATCATTGTCGGAGCTGATGCAAAAAACATGATTATCCAAAAGAGAGGATGAATCGCCTATTGTATTTCTGAAAACGCGAAAAGAGTATCCATCATACCTGTTTAACCCGTCGTAGGTCCCAAACCACATAAAACCATTGTGGTCTTTGTGAATACAGGTTACGGCATTGTTTGAAAGACCCTGGTCAATGCCCAGATATCTTACAGATAATGTGTCTGACGCAAAACAATTTCCGGCCAGGAAAAGAAAACAGAGGTAAATCGCAAATTTCATAAGCAAGTCGGGAACCTGCCTAAAAATAGCTAATTTATTATATGCATCCGAACTATTTTCAGAATTTTAGTAACCTGGTTTTACCGTTGGCGTTTTTGATCGTTACCGACTGAACATTGCTGTCAACGGCGACAAATCTTGAAGATTGCGACAGGAAAGTATTTCCATAATAAAACTCCTCCTTACGGCTTTTGTTGTTTTTATAAGCTACAACTGCGCTAACATCATCGGGGTTGATCTTTACATTTTTTACCGCCCGCTTCAATCGAAATAGCTTCAGCACATCCTGGTGCTGGCTGGCGGCAACGAGATAATCTCCCGATGAACCCATCAGTTTAACGAGCGCTTTACCATTGTGCGGGATGCAGATCCCGCTTTGCAAGATCGATTGAGGAAGAAAATGGCCATTGCCGTCGCCTTTTAACAGCAGTCCGTTCAAAGCATCATATCTGCCGGTGCCGACTTCGGTTCCATAGTCGTTTCCATTGATCAGTACGTCGAGGTTTCCATCGCCGTCGAAGTCGTCAACAACCATAGCATTGATTAAAGACACCTGTGCCTCACGGGGTAAGGGAATTAAAGTGAATTTACCGGCGCCATCGTTTCGCAAATAGCACGACTGCAGCATCTTAGCTTCCAGCCGAACCGCCCCGTTCCGTTGTTCGGGCGTAAGTAAGTCATTCATTGTTGCCAGGGCGAAAGGTTTGTAGGTAGCATAGCGTTTTTTGATACCGGGGAACTGGCTGGCAATATCGTCGCGCCCGACAGCCGGGAATTCCTTTTTTTGACCCCCGGGGTCAGGAAGGTAGAGAGAAGTTATGGCGATATAGGACCCGCTGTTTTCAAAATCCTTTGCGGTGATACAAACGGGAAAACTGTCGTTGCCCTGGTAAAAAGTATTTAATCCTACGTTGCCAAGAATATAATCTGTTCTTCCCGTATGCCTGAAATCCCCTGCAGCAATGCTATTCCACCAGCCTGTTTTATTGGCAATGCCCGACGAGGAGGTGACGTTTGTAAATTTTCCGCCCACATTTTTTAAAAAAGTTACCGGCATCCACTCTCCAACAACGATCAGGTCGGTTTGCCCGTCGTTATCGAAATCGGTAAAAAGAGCGTCGCTGATCATTCCGATGTTTGTGAGAACAGGAGCAACCTGAGCCGTAACATCGGTGAATTTCACCTGCCCGTTTTGAGAATCGTTTCGAAAAATGAAACTGCTCACCGGCTTCGGGTATTGGGCAGGAGCAACACGGCCCGACACAAACAAGTCTAATTTGCCGTCGTTGTTAAAATCAAAAGCTCTCACGCATAGTTTGCTGGTATGATTCACCGGCAAAGCAGAAGCCGCTTCCTGAAAATTTCCTTTGCCATCGTTGAGATACAATTTATCCTGGTAGTTAATACTGTCAGCGGCCAATGAATATCCGCCTCTGACTATATAAAGATCGGGTTTACCATCCCCATTAGCATCGAACAGCAACATGCCTTCATCTTTTACCTGATTCATTTGAGCAAACGAACCGGGCAATAAGTCCTTCTGGCTGAAGGTGCCATTCTGCTGCTGCAAAAACAGCTTTGCCGGATTGACGGGATTGCCGCCGACGATGAAATCGTCAAGACCATCGCCATTTACATCGGCTGCCGCCAGGGCAGGGTTATATTCTGAAAGCTTGTGCGGCAACAAGGTTTGGATATTGAAATCAACATAGGGAAGATCCTGATGAACGTATTTGATACCGGCAGCGGCGCTTACTTCCCTGAACAACGAGTGATCATCAATCAACGGCTGCTGGTACGAATCGGCATCTTTTGCATTGTTTATATTTACGGCGATCGATTGATCGGCCTTTACATTTTTTATAGTTTGTTTTTTCCCATTGTTCCATCTGATTACAAGGGAGTCGATCTGTTTTATTTTTCCCAACCCGAAATGCGCCACGCATTGTACAGAGGAGAGATACCCGCGGTAGGGATTATTATCGTATGTCTGTTGTTTGTTATGATCGTAAAAAATATTTGCGGTGGCCCCAATCCCATTTACATTTTGCTTTTCTCCTTTGAATTGTATATTCAGATAATGTGTAGAGGTTGTGTCGCTATCTCTCGACGTATTTCTGTACAGTAATGCTTCCTCGTCGATATTGTTAATAACCATGTCCATGGCGCCATCGTTATCGAAATCAGCGTATGCAGCACCATTGGAATAGGTGGGCACGCTCAATCCCCAGCTGTTTGTGACATCATCAAATCTGCATGCTCCATTATTTTTAAAGGCATAGTTGTGCAATTTTACCTGCGGGATCATGTTAATGAGTTGCATGTTACTGGTGAGCGCACCTGACTGTTTTCGATAGGCGATAAAGTCGTGGTCAGACCAGTCTCTCGGAAAGCCGTTGGTGATAACGAGGTCGCGATAACTGTCGTTGTCGAAGTCGGCCACCAGCGGCGTCCAGCTCCAGTCGGTTTGAGACATGCCGCCCATAAAGCCAACCTCGCTGAATACAGGAATGCCTATTGAATCATTCTGCCCTATTGACGGCCCCTGGTTTAACTGCAGGGTATTGCGTACATACTGGTATTGGTATCCGTAATTTTCGAAGTTCTGATAGATGTTCGTATTGTTTGCGGGCACCATCATTTTTTTGCGATAGTTATCTTCGGCGTTCATATCAAGCTCTACCACATCAGCCAGCCCGTCGTTGTTGATGTCCACTACATCCTGCCCCATGCTGTTATAGGAGGTGTGTTTGAAATATTCCTTAGCCCTGTTTGTAAATGTGCCGTCGTGGTTATTGATATAGAGAATATTGTTGGAGATAAAATCATCGGATACGTAGATGTCTTTCCAGCCGTCGTTATTGATATCGCAGATGCTTGCAGCATGGCCGTAACCTTCAAACAGGATCCCTGCCTGATCAGAAACATCATGAAAAACAGGATGTCTGAGATGAGCGTCCATATCGTTTCTAAAAAGCCTTCCCCGGTTGAGTCCTCCTGTTGGCGCGTTTTGCCCTGTAAAAACCGATGAAACATAGTCGCCCGAAGCTTCGTTAACGGTGAGGTACATGTCGAGATCGCCGTCGTTATCGTAATCAAAAAAGCTGGCCATGGTTGACTGAACATGCGCATCGAGCCCGTATTCGGCGGCCATGTCTTTGAAATGAGGAACACCCTCTTTATCTGTGCCCACATTAACGTATAGGATATTTCTTCTTCTGAGAGAATCTTTATAAAGCGTGTTGCAAATATAAATATCCATCAATCCGTCGTTATTGATATCGGCTACAGATACACCCCGTGCCCATCTTCCCATTCCTTCAACGCCGGCTTTTGCGGTAACGTCTTCGAAATGGAAATCGCCCTTATTGATATATAATTTACAGGGCACCATCCCACCTGTTAAAAAAATATCCTGCAGACCGTCGTTATTAAAATCGCCGATGCCAACACCACCACCGCTATAAATATTGACTACAGAGAGCGGGTTTATAGAGTCGTTTTCGATGATCTCATTATTAAATGTAATTCCGGAATGTGAGGACGGAATTTTTTCGAACAGCTTGTGTTTGCGGTTACAGGACAGGCTCAGCGTGATGAATAAGATGGTGTATATTCTTTTCATAATTAACTCATTTAGATAACGGCCTGGTCACGAAAGCAAAAGCTCGCCGTAGAAACAGCGAGCTTCCATAACGATTGCTTGTATACTAGTAGAAAGGATTTTGAATCAGTTTCGTATTCTTATTCATTTCGTCGTATGCAATCGGCAGAAAATAATATTTGGGATTCCATGCCCTGCCGCCTGCGTAATCTAAATTGGCATAATTACCTGCTCCGCTAACATCGGCAACGGGTGTGTAAACCGGTGTGCCCGAACCATAGTTTGCAGATCCATTGTAAGGATAAAAGATGTGAATAGCCCACACATTGCTGAAGCCAGCTTTTTGTCCGTACACTGCGGGGTCGCAGATCATCCAGCGACGAATATCAAAATAGCGTAATTCTTCAAACGCCAGTTCAATTTTGCGCTCATGCTGCAGGCTTGCCATGGTTGCAGAAGCGATAGCGGGCATACCTGCTCTTTTGCGGATCATATTGATATAGGTAGTTGCAGTGGCTGCGTCACCCAGTCCTAAACTAGCCTCGGCGTAGTTAAGCAAAATTTCGGTATAACGCATATAACGCCATGGTGTAGCCTGCAACACTTTTAACGGGTCGATAGTGGGATCGCTCCATTTTCTCAGGTAATAGCCGGTGGGTGACCAGTTCCAGATATTAGCGCCTGTGGGAGGATTATGTGTATCAAAGCCGCCTACTTCGTACTGAATGTCGTCGGTAGTTGGATGGGTAGCTGAAGTGTTTTGATATCCTGTTTGCAGTTTACCTGTTCCTTCGTGTGGCAAAATGTCGGATGTTCTCTGGCGCCAGGTAGCACCATCATACAACACCGTGCCGTAAAAACGGGGATCGCGGTTTTGATAAGGTGCTGCAGCCTGAGCCGGATTGCTCCAGCTAAAAGTGGTGCCATCTTTCATTTCATACTCATCAACGAATTGTTGTGTAGGAGCATCAACACCCCAACCCCAGAAGCCATTGGGATTATGGAACAGTCCGGGACCATATGTTTTTCCATAATCGTTCCAGTTTGCAACGGTGTTGGTGGAAACGTATTTTACAAATATGTCTTCGGACGTGCTCATTTGAAGAAACAGATTGCCATAGTTAGTAGCGGCCTCCGCCTGTGATGCGGGATTGGGCATGTACAGCGAGTATGTTCCTAAGTTTATTACCGCGAGCGCAGCATCTCTTGCTTTTTGCCAACGGCTTTGCCTGTCGGATGCTGAAAAAGTGGTGTAACGTACCAGTTCGGGGTGTGCATAGCTGGCAAACGGATCAGCCACAGTGCCGTTGCCACCATTGTACAGATCACTGGCAGCATATAACAGCACTCTTGATTTTAACCCAAGCGCTGCGCCTTTTGTAGCCCTGCCGGCCTGTGCCTGTTGCAAAGGAAGGTAATGAGCTGCACTGTCGCATTGGTCTGAAATAAACTGAATACATTCGGCATAGGTGTTTCTGGCAACACTAAAACTATCCGTTAATGTATATGCTTTTGTAATAAGGGGTACACCACCATAAAAAGATACCAGGTTATGGTATAAATAGGCCCTCAGGAAAAATACTTCTCCCATTAGCTCATGTTTGGTTGCCGTATCTATTGGTGATGCATCTATTCTTGAGAAGAATAAATTGGTAGCTCTGATAAACGAAAACTCATTTCCCCAGTTAAAATGTTGTAATTCGGGGCAGTTACCATTTCCGAAGGGCCCTAAATTGCTTGGGGTCAGTTGACTCAACATGGCCTGTTGCTGCCCGGCCCACGTACAGGCTTGCGTAAGCGCTTCATCGGTAAGCGAAGCCAGCATTGACCAGTCGAAACCGTGCGGCAGGCCCTGGTACATGTTATTAACGTATGCCGTTAATAATCCGGGGTCTGTTGAATTGAAAACCGCCGCATCAGAAACTGCGCCAACGGGCGTTTGATCGAGTACTTTTTTATTGCATGATATTCCGGGGCCTATCAGAATAGCCGCTAATATAATTATGCAAACAATATTTTTTTTCATTTGTATTTTTTAATCTGTTCAGCAATCAATTACTACGGGATATTAGAATGTTAAGGTCAATCCCATTGTCACCACACGCGATAACGGATAATTAGCGCCAGAAACACCCGGTATTGCATTTTTCAGATCGCCTGGAGTGGCATTGGCGCCTAATTCAGGATCAAAGTCCTTTAAACCGGGGCACCAGGTTAGCAGGTTTTGTCCACTCACATAAACACGCAAAAATCTAATACCCGTTTTCTGAAGGCTTTTTGTGTCGATCGTATAGCCGAACTGAAGTGTTTTTAAGCGAACATAATCTGTTTTATGAAGGAAGAAGGTGTTGCCGGTATTATCCCAATAATAGTTGCCGCGGTTAGGTGTTCTTGGCTTGTCGCCGCCAGGATTGGTAGGCGACCAGCGGCCGTCTAACAAACTTTTGCGGAAGTTGGTGAAGGTACCGCCATCTGAATTTACATACATAACAGCGCCTGTTGCTCCCTGGAATAGAACTGACAGATCGAATTTTTTATAGCTCACATTAATATAGGTGCCGAAAGTAAATGTGGGGATACTGCTTTTGTAAATCCTTTTTTGCTGGCGTGAGTCCATGGTATCGTTTTGGGCAATATCCACATATCGGATGTCACCGGGTGCTGGTTTTGTACTAAGCCCCCATGATGTAAAACCGCTTGCATAATCCAGAGAATCTTTTGAATTATGTATCACGCCATCGGCTACATAATATAATCCGGAACCCATGGGATGTCCTGTAGTTTGCTGCCATGCGGGAGCGCCGGGCGCCTCACCCCATTGTAGCACTTTGTTTTGGGCATAACCTCCATTGAATGACACGGAATAGTTGAAATTGCCTCTGCTATTGTTATTGTAGGTAATATTGAAATCGAATCCCTTATTTTGCGCCTTACCGTAGTTTACACTTGGCAGCGAAAAACCTGCTGTAAGTGGAACAGTGGCATTTTGGGGCCACAGAATGTTACTCCTTTTATAGTAAAAGTAGTCTGCTTCAACGGTTAATTTATTGTTCAGGAAACTGGCATTAAAGCCGATGTTGCTTTGGTTGGCCACTTCCCATGTGATGTTCGGGTTTGCAATAACGCTTTCATACACGGTTTGCAGTTCATTGAGTGCGCCTGCGTTGTTCACCACAAAGGGATAATATTGGCCAGAGCCGTTATAATAACTGCTGCCGAATAAATAGGAAGTCAGGTATTGAAAATCGGCTACGCGGTCATTACCCGTTTTTCCCCATGACCCTCTTAATTTAAAATAGTCGATGAATCTGATGTTCTCTTTCCAGAATTTTTCTTCCGAAGCTACCCAGCCGGCGGTAACGCCCGGGAAAAAGCCGAATCTATGACTTGGAGCAAAGATGTACGAGCCATCGTACCGGCCAACGAACTCAATCAGATATTTATTGGCATAGGCGTAATTAGCTCTACCAAAATAACTCAATCTGGCATTTACGCTACCTGAGCCTCCGGTGGCCTGGTTGGCGGTTGTTCCGGCGAACATTTCCTGAACAGCGGTAGAAGCAAACAGATCTCTGTAAGCATTAAAGCTTTCGGTAGTACCCTTCGAATACTGTGTACCAGCCATTAATTTCACAGTGTGGTTCTCGCCGATATTCGTTTGGTAATTTAATAACCCATAAGCCAGTTTTGAATAATTGCTTTTGAAAGATTCGTATAAGGTGGGTGAATTGTTAGCACCGGCGCCAAAAACGTTCGAAGTAAGAATCGGTTTTCCATTGGCATCCATTGTAGTTCCATCCCACGAATACAATCGCCAGGGGTTAGTGAAATTCTTATCAAAATCAAAACCCTGGTCGTACGACAGATTTCCGTTAAACGATAAGCCTTTTACCCAGGGAATGTTAACATCTAACCTTAAGTTCGAGTTTAAAACATAGTATTTGTCGTTATTGGTGCCTGTAGCGCCGGTTGAAATAACAACGGGGTTTTCGCCGTGTTCACGTGCAGGGCCGGGCAAACCGCCGGGCCACCAGGCAACAGAAGTTGGATAGGCTGAAACCAGATCGTTAAAAATAGTGCCTGCAGATTTTTGAGGGAAATGTCTGTCCTCTAAACGTCCGCTTAAATCTACCGACAAGCGAATATCCTTATTAATTTTACCATCAACATTGGAGGTAAAACTATATTGTTTGTAATAAGTGGCGCTGTTTTTATATTGTCCATCCTGATGTTTCACATCCAATGAAACAAAATACCTCATAGCTTCAGTTCCGGCTGATACGGAAAGGTTTGCATCGCTTTGAACCGATCTTGGTTTTAAAACCGTTTTGAACCAATCGGTATTGGGATAGCGCAAAGGATCTGAACCATCCTGAAATTTTTGGATCTGTGCATCGGTGTAAGTCTGATTCAATCCACCAGCAGGGTTATTATAATACGCTATTTCATTTAATGCAGTGGCATACAGCGGGGCATCGGCCATTTTAGGTATTTTGGTAGGCTGGTTGTAGCCATAATTACCATTGAGTGTAATTTCGGGTTTGCCGGTTTTCCCCCGTTTGGTTGTAACTAAAATAACGCCGTTGGCGGCTCTTGAACCATAAATAGCCGCAGAAGCATCTTTCAATACTGTTATACTTTCAATGCTATACGGGTCAATTCGCTCCAGACTTCTGTCGGGCACACCGTCAATCACGACTAAAACGCTGTTATCGTTAAAAGTGTTGCTGCCGCGAATGCGTAAGTTGGTGCCATCGTAACCAGGTTCGCTGCTGCTGGTAACGGCAGTAAGGCCGGGCAGTCTGCCGGCTAAACTGTTGGTCACGTTGGTCACCGGAGCTTCTGTAATTTCTTTGGTTTTAATAGAACTGACAGCCCCCGTTAAAGTCGCTTTTTTTGCTGTTCCGTAACCGATAACGACTACATCACTCAGCTGTTTGTTTTCTTCATTTAGTCCCACCACAACATTATCGTCGTGTGAGGGGGTAACCTCAATTGTTGTGTAGCCAACGCCGGAGATGGATAAAACAACCTTTGAAAGGTTCGAAGGAACTCCGATCCTGAACGCTCCTTTTGCATCGGCTGAAGTTCCGATATCGGAATGAAGCACTTTAATGGTAGCCCCCGGGATGGGTTCTCCGGTCCTGGAATTTTTAATGGTACCGGAAATCGTTCTGGTTTGAGCTGATGCGACAATGGTTAATAAGACTAGTGGACATACTAATAGCAGTAGTTTGAGTTTTTTCATACAGCGTTTTAAAAGGTGTTAAGAAACAGTTAGTTGGGTGCTTTAGGAGGAAGAACGCCAGATCAGGTCTTGTACATACGGCAGCAAATTTTAGTTAAATAATTGCAAATATCCTGTCTAACCTATCGAGACATAGGGGGTCAAATTGATAAAATACGGGGGGAAATCCTAAAAAAGCAGGGATTTTTTCTCCGGAGCAGTAGAATCATTTAGTCAACCTTACAAATCCACTTATTTGCATTAACCGTAATTTTCACATTTCTACGTTTTTTATTCTTCTTGTCAATATGCTGTACATAAAACCGGGAATGCTTTTAACGAAGCATTCCCGGCAAACCGATGAAAGATCTATCAATTAACGATGAGCTTTTTAGTGACGGTACATCCTTTTGAATTTATACTTACAATATATACGCCGGCCTTAAGTCCTGAATTGATCTGAACTTTGTTATCGCCCTGAGTGATTTTTTCGTAAAGCATTCTGCCCAGGTTATCATAAATTCTTACGACCGCATTTTCGGAAGTTTTCGGAAGAAGGATGGTGAAGCGTCCCTCATTAGCGGGGTTCGGATATAAACTGATTGCATTTTCACTAATGTTAACTTCCGGTGATATTCCGGTAACCATTCGGGCGCCTGCCCCTGGAACAAATGGAGAGAGATAGCTTCCGGCAATTACCTGTTGTGTTATGCCGGGTCCCTGCCAGGCTACAGCTACATTGTCTCCACCGGTGGCCTCCTTATGAAGGACTTCGATATAGTACTTCTGCCCGGCAACCAGGTTAATGGTAGTGGACTGCTGTGTGGTGTACTTAGTCCATTCTCTTGAATTGGTCCAGCCACTCACATACGCTATCCTTGAGCTATTAGCCGGATTGTCGCTGGTGCTCAGATACAGATCGGTGTTGTCATCGCCCGCTACCCAAAAAGTGTAGCTTCCACTTGCAGGAGGATAGATATATCCGCGAATTCTGGTCCCATAATTATCGGCCCAGTTTACAGGGCCTTCGAGGCTGGTTAATTGCCCCTGACCGGAAGGATTGTTTGGATAATTTGAACTGGAGGTTAAACTGCTAATAGCAGTTCCGCTAATTCCTAACCAATATTCTCTCAATATGGAGCCCGTAGGCATGCTGATGTTAAAGGTCTGCGTGCTTTGGCATCCGCCGCTATTTGTATAGGTAGCTACATAGTTTCCTGCCTGGTTTGTTTGAATATTTGAAATGAGTACTTCACGTGTAGAAGCGCTAAAATTATTCGGTCCGCTCCAGCCCCATGATCCTCCCTGAACAGGCTGAGGGCCAAACCGCACACTGGCGCCTGCAGTTACAACAGCATTGGCTGTTTGCTGCCAGGTTCCGCCATTGACCTGTACATACGGGGTAATAGTTGTAGGTGTACAGGCAGCAGGGTCCCAGTAAATTACACCTCTTCCTCCGCCTGCACTCATATATAATCTTCCGAAAGTATTCATATCACCAATCAGCAATGGTGCGCCACCAAACTCATGGGCATCATCATTCATTCTGGCCCAGCTAGCCCCCTGATCTGTTGATCTGAAGAGGCCGGTAATGCCCGAGGTTGTTCCCCAGATGAAAATAGTTGGATAGTTGGAACCTGTCATTGCCTTTCCTATCGCGATCGATTTGCAGTAAGTTACATTGGAAACAGTTGTATAGTTCGCTCCATGGTCGGTAGAATATTTCAATCCATTGCTGCCGAGAGGCACCCATATGTGGCCTTCAAAACCTGGCACTGTCCTGATCAGGCTTGCTTCCCAGGGATAATTTGCCGTTGTTGTGCCGGGCGTACCCGCTACTGAAAAGCTGACTCCTTTATTGGAGCTGGTAAACATTTGTCCGCTGGGTGGACTATATATATAGATATAGTTGGCATTTACCTGATCGGCTACCGGAATAGCAGACCCGAGTGATACTCCGGAACAGGCTGACCAGCTTGCTCCATTATTAGTCGAATACCAGGTTGTTGTGGAATTGTCGGGGCAGTGCAGTATCGTACCTCCATCTGCACTAATGGTAACCCTTCCTCCGGAACCCATATTAGTGGAGCATCCGGTCCATGAAGCACCCATGTTGGTAGAATAATAAACAACGTTTCCTCCATTGGAAGCTCTTACTACTCTGCTTGTGTTGGCGCCGGCATAAGCAATGCTCTGGTTATTTCCATCTGCAGGCTGAAGTCTGCTTGCCGGGTAAGAAGTCAACGGATTATGAACGAAACCTGTTACGTCGCCGAACGAGGAAATAAGCGGACCTCCGGGAATACAGATCCCGTCGAGGAATGCTGTTTCTTCAATACCTATAACATCATATTTCCACGATGGATTCGTGGCTGTGATATCGGAGCAGGTATATACGCCGCCTCCGCCTATTACACGTACTTTTGAAGTATTGGATTGGTCAAACTCGATACAATCCATCCAGTTAACGCCTCCAGGGGCCGACCATCCTATGCCGTTATTATCATAGGTGGCGTTCGTGCCATTCTTAAGCGTCCAGGTTGTTCCTCCGTCGGTAGACAGATAAACAAAATCTCCCCAGGTATTACCATATTGGTTATTCTGATACAACCCACAGGTAGAAACCAGCACTCTGTTAACATTATTCGGATCTATACTTACACCTCCGTAAGCAAAATCCTGCCAAGAAGCGGGCGTAACGTTTGCCCATGCTCCTGTTGAGGTGTTGAGCTTATATACTTTTCCTAATCCTCCGCTGGATGAGGGGCCTTCACTATCAGCATAGGTAACATACATGGTAGTTCCCTGCAACGCTGCGCGGTGCGGCATAAAACCGGTAGTTGCTGTAATGTCGGTGAAGGTGGTGCCTCCGTCTGTACTCTTGTAAAGATTCGCGCCTCCTGTGCGGGAAACGCCTATGTAAATGATTTGCGTAGCGCCATTTACTACATTGCCTGAAGGATCATAAAGAACAAAACATATTCCGTTTCCATTGGTAGTAGTAGTTACGCCGTTCCAGGCAAGATTCCAGGTAACGCCGCCATCGGTACTCTTCCATAGTCCGTTAGCTCTGGTTCCGCAGATCAATATATTACTGTTGTGTGGATCTACGGCAAGGCGTTCTCCATTGCCGCGTCCGCTTCCGTTTCCATGCGCTTTAAATTTAGCTGTAACATCTGTATAGGTGAACGTATTTCCTTTGTCGGTGGATTTCAATATAGCCGTTCTTCCGCCGTTGATATAAGCGGTGCCGCAAAGCATGTAAACATTATTGGCATTCTGCGGATCGAGTGCCAAAGCTTCTACTCCACTAAATCCATTTTCTGACTCGTTAAACCAGTCGAGCAGTTGAATCCATTTATTGTTTGTGGCATCCCAGCGGTAAGCTCCGCCTACATCGGTGCGGCAATACCTGTCGCCGGATGTTTTGTGGGTGATGATCCCGGTCACAAATCCACCTCCACCAATAGGCGCATTCTTCCAGGTATAGTCGACTGTAGTTTGCGCCCTGACCTGATTGCTCTGAAACACAATAATTATAAGAAGTAACCAGAGAACGCCAGGTGTCTTTGGCCTGAACGGCGGAAATACTTTAAACGACATAAAAAGTCGGAAAACAAAAGCAAGCATAACGTTTTGTTTAAATGGTGAATAATTGTGTTTTCCGCGGCTATCGGGTTGGGGCATCTTGTATTAAAATGGATCTATTGGCCTCCTGCTATGATCGCATCAATTGTGCGTTGATCTTTTATTGTGTTATTCTGCCTGTCCACAGCGCCACCTGTATCCCACCAGAAAGGTTTTATTCCGTGTGCCAATGCCTGTTTGGTTACAAATGTTATCCAGTAATCTACCGAAGCTTCGTGTGTAGGCAGATCCTGCGGAACATGAGCGGTACCATCGCGCCTGTAAGCGCCATACTCACCCATCAAAACCGGAATTCCTTTATCAACAAATTTTGTTTTCATGCTATTGAAGTCTGTAATGTGGCTGTCTTCTTCTCCCCATGTGGCGTTGCGATCGGGTTCAATGGTTGAATGATGTCCGCTTCCCCAGTAGTAAAACATTTTACCCCAGCTGGCGTCTTCATTCAGGAAGCAAAACTGTGCAGGTGTATAGTTATGTATTTCGACCATCAGGCGATTTGCCGTGGGGTCGGTGGGAAGTGTAGTCATCAGTTGTGATGTCAGCGACATGGATGTACTGGGTCCCTGAAGAATAAGAACGCGATAGCTGTTTTTTCCGCCTGTTGAGCGAACGGCATTCACGAAGGTTTGGTGATATACTGCTAACACGGCCATCCCGTCGGCATTATCAGCAGCCGGTTCATTGGCGCTGGCAAACATGAGGTGCTCATCAAAATCGCGCATGGCAGTAGCGATTTGCTCCCAGAATGCTTTTTGTTTCGCGCTGACAGAATCCTGCTTTACTTTAGTGATGTTATTTTCGAGCCAGCCACCGTCCCAATGAATATTGAGCATAACATACATACCATTATTCACGCAATAACCAACAACGTCTTTTACTCTGTTAAGCCAGGTTGGATCGATGTGTGCAGTGGCTTTGTTGTCAAGATGCGAATCCCAGGCGCATGGTATACGAATAGAAGTAAAGCCGAGCTGCTTTATATATTTTACATATGATTCGGTAATAAGAGGATTACCCCAGGCAGTTTCTGCGCCGGTAGCTTCCATGGTATTACCAATGTTCCATCCCAATTTGAATTTGGCAGCCAGTTGCACGGCGGTGCTCATTCCTATGGAATCAGACGGCTTGGGCGATGTGTTATAAGATGGATAGATTTGAGAGCCCTGTGAAACCGTTACTCTTCTTGCCTGTCCGTTATCAGCGTTTATGTTCAATACGACAGAACGGGTAGAACCGGTTCCATTAAAACCTGCAGTTAACGTGATAACACTGCTGTCGTTATTGCCTGATGTTTTGCTTAATTGCAGCCAGGAAGCAGCATTGCTGATATTCCACTGTGCATTACAGTTAATTGTGAGATTGGCTGTTCCACCTCCTGCGGGAAGATCGATCTGAGATGGAGAAGTGGACAGCACCGGTGCACCGGGGCTTCCCTTTTTCTGACAATTTGTAAAAAACAGTACGGCTATGAGAAGCGCCATTATTTTGAATGGCGGCGTAAAACGAAAAGAGTAATCCTTTGTGTGGGTACATGATGAATTGTTCCACAAAATGACATTACGTAGGGATAAACCGGGTACGGTTAATGGCAGCAGACGTTTTTTCATAAACAGCAATCTTTTTATTAATTGATTGCTGTAAAACTAATAGGATGTTCTTTGAGGCAGGGACCTCAAATGTTGCAGACTATGGCGAAAAATGTTGCAGAATAAGACTTTGGTAAGATCTTTATTCAAGCGGCCGAATATTGTAATGCTGTCCTTTCTTCATGTTTACGGATAGTACATAATCGTCATCCTGCTGTTTTGCCCTGGTTGCATTCAGCACAAATGGCTTGTTGTTCCTGATTTTGCACTCTCCGTCGACGGCGGGGGTAATCGTAGCTTTACTAAGCCTGCCTTTTGCCCATTGCAGATCTACTGTAAATCCGCCCCGGGCTTTCAGTCCTTTTATCTCTCCCTCTTTCCAGGCAGATGGCAGTGCGGGTAAAAGATGTACTTCGCCCAAATGACTTTGCAACAGCATTTCGGTGATACCGGCTGTTCCGGCAAAGTTACCGTCGATCTGGAATGGCGGATGGGCATCAAACAGGTTGGGATAAGTACCGCCTCCGCCTTTTCCGTCGGCGCCCGAATAATTCAGCAACTGACGAATAAGTTTATAAGCGTGGTCGCCATCGAGCAAACGCGCCCACCAGTTGATCTTCCATCCGCGGCTCCAGCCGGTGCCGGCATCTCCTCTTATTTCGAGTGTTTTCTTTGCTGCTTCGAAAAACTCAGGTGTATTATTCTTCGAGATCTGGCGCCCGGGGTGCAAACCAAATAAGTGCGATGCATGGCGGTGCTGCGGATCGGTTTCGGCAAACTCTTTATACCATTCCAGTAATTCGCCCTTGCTTCCTTTTCTCATTGGATAGAGATCCTTTCGTACTTCGGTTAACCGGGTGCGGAATGACTGATCTGTATTCAACGCTTCGGAAGCCTCTATTACATTTGTAAAAAGATCCCAGATAATCGACATATCCATTGTTGTAGCAACGGATACAGCCTGTGCAACTCCTTTTGCATCACGGAATTTATTTTCGGGAGAGGTAGAGGGCGCTGTTACCCAATAACCGCTGCTATCTTTCACCAGCCAGTCAAGCGTGAATAAAGC
>Ga0068855_100002235_pt1 | contig 23937 bp, 16 predicted proteins | sample KBSCornC52_FD_66592 | JGI IMG/M metagenome (GOLD analysis project Ga0068855, IMG submission 66592) | Corn rhizosphere microbial communities from Kellogg Biological Station, Michigan, USA - KBS Corn C5-2 | ecosystem: Host-associated > Plants > Roots > Rhizosphere > Soil ...
CTCCGCGAGGCGGCGAAGAAGATGAACACGACGAACGAGAATCTCTACGCGCACAATTTCTACAACCGCATGCGCGCCGCGGCCGCCGCGGAGCATGGCATTTCAGACGGTTTGAAGACCATCGCGCGGGAAACCGCCGGGCTCAAGACCGACGAGCTCCGGCCTTCGCAAATCGAGAAATTCGGCCAGGCGGCCGACAAGCAGGCGACGAATACCAAGGACGTCGACAGCATCGGCAACGACATGGCGGCCTTCGTGAAGCGCGTGCCGAACGAGAAATACGAAGCGGTGCAAAAGGAGATGACCGAAAAGCGGGTCGTCTCGGAGCTCACCGAACTCGCGGGCTTCGTCCGGCAAAATCTCGGGCTCAAATCCGTGGGCCGCGCGCATCAATGGGGCGATCAACTCGACGAATGGGCGACGATGTTGCAGAGCGAATGCAACGCCCAGGGGAATGGCAGCGGTAGCGAGATGGACCCGGACGTCATGGAATTCATGGTCCAGATGGTGCGGGCCGCAGTCGTGCAGGATGGCATCCGCGAGCAGACGCAACTGGTGGACGGCAAGAAAGCGGACAACGAGCATTACGCCGACGACTCGACCAAACTTGCCGGCCAGCAGGACGACCTCAGCGGCATCCTCGGCGGCCTCTTGCAAAAGATCCTGTTCGATGGCGTCCCCCAGAGCCTGCTCGATCCGGCCGCGGGTGCCAAACCCGGCAAGTCGAAGTTCGATATGTTCAAGCCGGCGATCCAGGGCGCGCTGAAGCTCTCTGGCGAAGTCACCGGCGACCTGCACAAGCCGCAGACCGATTCGGAAGTGGCGGGCCTGCAGAGCTCGATCATCGAACTACTCGTGCCGCCGGAGAAAAAAGGCGGCAAACCTTCCGCGCAGCAGAAGATGATGCAGCAAATGATGCAACAGGTAACGCAGGCGAAGAAAGCTGGCGGCAACAACGGCAAGTCGACGAGTAGCACGAGCGGCGACACCGCGACCGGCGCCGTTGCCAGGAAGACCAATGACGCGCGCCGCGTGGAAAAGACGGGCGGCGCGAGCAACGCCGGTGAGTGGCCGGAAGAATTCCGCGACCAGCTGCAGGCCTATTTCCAGCAACTCGAAAACAGCAAGGACAAGGGCGGGGAGAAGAAGTGACTCGAATGGCCAATCGCGTCCTTTCTCTCGGCCTTGGCGCTGCGTTGCTGACCGCGCTTCCGTTACCGGCACAGGACCTGAACGTCTATCGCGGAACGCAGGTCTCGCCGCAGATCGAGCGCGTGTATGAGCACGGCTTGCAGTTTCTCGTCACTTCGCAGGAGGAGGATGGCTCTTTCCCGGGCAACTACGGCCGCGAACCCGCCACGGCGGCGCTCGCGATGCTGGCGATGTTCGCCCACGGCGACGACCCGAACTACGGGCCTTACGCGAAGTCCATCAAGCGCTGCGTGGAGTATCTCCTGAAGAGCACCGATGCGAGCACGGGGTATATCGGCAACTCGATGTACAACCACGGCTTCAGTACGCTGGCCCTCGCCGAAGCCTACGGGGCGGTGCAGGACGAGCGAATTGGCCCGGCGGTGAAAAAGGCGGTCGATCTCATTCTCACCTCGCAGGAGAAAAATCGCTTCAAGGCGTGGCGCTACAGCCCGGATTCGAAGGACGCGGACTCCACGGTGAGTGGGGCGTGTTTCGTGGCGCTCATCGCCGCGCGCAATGCCGGTCTGCGGGTGCCGGACAGCGCCATCGACGACGCGTTGAAGTTTTATACGGATTGCCAGCAACCCGGCACCGGCAGCATCGGCTACACGCCCGGCTCCGGAGCCAATGGCACGGCGACCACGGCGATCGGCGTGGCGGTGTACGCCTACGCCCGAAAGAAGGATCAGCCGACCTTTGTGAAGGCGCTCTCCGCCTTGAAAAAGAGCGAGGACGAAAACGGCGGCGGCTATCCCTTTTACGGCGAGTACTATGAGTCGCAGGCGCTCTTCCAAAGCGACGTGAAAGCCTGGGAAGCGTGGAACGACAAGCGGGTGCAGAAGCTGGCGGATGCCCAGAACGAAGATGGCAGTTGGGACGCCAGTCTCGGCGCCCCGCTCTCGACCGCCTTCGGATTGCTGTCGATCGCGCTGAGCTACCGTTATCTCCCCATTTACGAACGCTAACCGCCACGACCTATGCGCCGCTTTTCTACTCTCGCCAATTCGCTGCTCGCCATTGGTCTCGTGAGTGGCGCGCTGACGGCCGCGGGGCAGGTCATCATCCGCGGCAATAATGGGAAGGTCATCATCACCGAGGCTTTTTCCAATGGGCAGGAGAAGAAGACCGAACCGGATCCGGCGGGCCCGCATCTCATCGAATTCTTCGATGGCCGCCAGTTGCACGGCACGCTCGAAGCGATGGACCTGAAGCGCGGGGAAATCACCTGGCGGCGCGCGGATGCCTCCGCTCCGCTGACCATCCCGACGATGCTGATCAACCGGCTGACGTTCGCTCCGACGGCCGGCCTGCAGAATGAATTTGGGCTGGAGATCGCCCCCCCCCGCCCGCCGGCCGCGCCCCCTGCGTCCAACGATAATGTCACCTATGCCACCGTGAAATTCGGCGGGGGCGATTGGCTGCGCGCGGAGGTGACGAATATTGTGGATAACAAGGTCCACCTGAAACTGGCCGACGGTTCAGCGTTGGCGGTGGATCGCGCGCAGGTGGAGTGGATCTATTTTTCCAAGGGCACTCCACCGGAATGCTACGATGGCCCGACCAGTATCGCCGGCTGGGGCGGCTCCGGCTGGAGTTATCACGATGGCGCCCTGCACGCCACCGCACCCCAGCAAATTACGCGCAATTTCGCCTCCCTGCCCGACCAGGTGGAATACGAATTCGTGGCCGACCAGGGTAATCTGATGAGCCAGTTCAACTTCAGCCTGCACGGACGTGGCGGCCAGGCGTGGGGCGGAGAACCGGGGATCATCCAATGCATGCTGCGCGCCAGCACGCTGACGGTGTTTTCCAACGCCGATGGGCATTATAAAAACGAGTCGGTCGACCTCACGAAGAAGTTTGGCGACGCCCTCGACGGGCGCGTCATCGCCGGCCGAAGCAACCCGGTGCATTTCCGGCTCTACGAGGATTTCACCGGAGGCCGCATCGCGATTTTCGTCAACGACCACAAGGCGGGCGAGTGGGGGGTCCAGAAAGGGGAACCGGGTAAGAATCGCGGGACGTTCGCCTTCCAGCCGACGATCTGGAGCCCGACCAGCGAGCAGACGCTTTCGAAGATCCGGGTCGTGCCGTGGGACGGCCGGATTCCGGAGGAAGGGGAAAAAGCGGAAGACCAATCCAACGATCACCTTTCCCTGGCCGACGGAACGGCGAAGGATGGCAGGTTCATCGACCTCGCCGCGGGAACAGTCCGGCTGCGCGTGGCTGGCTCCGATTTCGAGGCACCCAATGCCCAGGTGAAGTTGTTGCGCTTTGCCCATCGCGACCAGGCGACCGCGTCACCGGAAGCACCGGTCGCGCACGTGCTTCTCACCGAGGGGGGCGAATTCGATGCCACAGGAATCACCTGGCGCGAGGGCAAGATGCGGATCGCGACGCGCTTCGGTAGCGAGCTTCCAGTTTCGACGACGTCGGTCGCCGAAGTGAATTTCCTGCAATCCGCTCCCCCGCTCGTCGCGGCGGAAGACGTGCTCGTTTTCGAAAATGGCGATCGGTTGAAGGGGAAGCTGGAGATGGCGGAGGAGAATCAAAAGGTGCGCTGGCGCACCGATGAATCGGCGCAACCGGTGGAGTTCGAGGCGGCGCATGTCTCCGGCGTGCGCGGGGGCTGGAGCGAGGCGCCGAGCAAGGGAAAAATCGATAGCGTAGTGCGGTTTCGCAATGGCGACTGGCTGGCCGGGCGTTTTCTGACGCTCGACAAGGATCAACTCGTGCTCGATACGCCGGATGCCGGGCAGCTGACGATCAGCCGCGCCCTGGCGCGGACGCTTTATTTCAGCCCCGATGGCCAGTTGCCCATTTCCGATGGCGCCGCGGACGACCGCGAGTGGTTAAAGGGGCTGAATCTAGGGGACAACCAGGCGTTCCCCACAAGGCGGCGATCGGCCCCGGCTTCGAGCGTGAAGTGGAAGTCGTTCGACGGCGCTTTTTCGCTGCTCAGCGTGGGGAATCCCGAGAGCGTCGTGTCGCGTCCGGGTGGCGTCCAGATCGGGCGGCTCCTCGATTCGCTCCCGTCGCTGGTGGAGATGAGCTTCGACGTGACCGGCCTGGCGAACCAGATCATCTTCACCGCGCAACTCTTCACCGAGGCGGGTAACTCGGGTTATTTCATGCAGTTGCATAGCCAGGGGCTCTACATTTACGACCTGAATCCAGGCGACCGGGCGCGGGGGATGGCCCCGCAGCAGATCCCGTTTGAGGGCAAGCTGAAGCCGGATGCGAATCGGCGGCACGTGCAGTTGCTGGCGAATCGGGATTCGGGTCAGTTGACCGTGCTGGTGGACGGGGTCGTGATTTCCCATTTCGGGACGAAGCCCGGAAAGCCACCCCGTCAGCTTGGCCGTGGGCTGATGCTCTCCCCGCAGATCAACATCCCATGCACGTTTTCCAATATCTGGATCGGGCCTTGGAACGGCCGGGTGCCGGGGAAGACGCCGGCCAGCGATGACAATCAGGACACGGCCATCCTGAGCAACGGGGACGAGGCACCGGGGACGGTGGAGATTGCCACACCGAGTTCAGTGAAGCTGGCTTCCGAGGTAGGTCCCCTCGAGTTGCCACTGGAAAGGGTGACGATGATCGACTTCGGCGGCGCCCCCGCGGAACGGACGGTCGGTGCGCGACTGCATCTGGCCGGGGCGGGCGCGCTGACCGTGGATTCCTATCACGTGGAAAACGATACCATTACCTGCCGAAGCGAGATGGTCGGGGATCTGCGCCTTCCTCTCCACGCCGTGCAGGAGCTGGTCTTTTCAGCATCCAAGCCCTTGCCGGACAAGGAGTAATCTCGATTCTTTGGGTCGGCGATCACGCGGTCCTTTGCCAGGAAAGCAGCGGAAGCTGTCCGAACCTCATACCCCTAAAAAAATTCAGCCCCCCGCAACCGAGTGGCTGCGAAGGGCTGATGTTCCCCCCAGAACAATCTTCTAAAAACGTGACGAACTATGCCTGCGCTCTTCGGGGTCCGCAACAACTTTTTTTAATTAATTTAATATCGATTCGTATTCTGACGTAGAACTAAATTTATTAACCATTCTAATCGTTGGAAGTGGCTCCGTTTCGGGCGATTCCGGCTATTGCGCCTTCGCCAAGCCAGGGGCAATGACCCTGACCAGTAGTTGGCTTAACACGATCCCGGCTTCCATGGATGAGGTTACCAGCCGAAGATTCGCCTCCAGACAGGCCTGAAAAGCACCTTGCAGCTCTTTCATCTCATAACGATGGGCGTGCATGGCCGCCAACCCGAGGGCGAAAGCATTGACCGTCCCATCCTTCTTCCTCGGCAGGTGGGCGGTGGCCGATTCCGGTAGCCGATCCAGAGTCTTGCCGAAAAAGAAGGGCTGCTGGGGCCGCGACAGCTTGTGCCGGGTCATGAGGTCTTTCGCGATGAGCAGGCTCCGCACAGTGGGGATGATGGCCACCAGCAGGATGCCGATGGCCGTCTCGCCTTGGAAAAAGAGCTGGTCGAGCAGGGCGAGCGAGCGGTTCAGGTCTCTTGCCGCGAGGGCGTTTCCCAACTCGAAAACGACCCCTGCCCGGGACAACGGCACCAAGTCCCGCACGTCCTCCACCGACACCGCCCGGCGGTCAGTGCCGAGATAAAGGTCGAGCTTCTCCAGTTCGTTTTCCATTACGCGGCGGTCGCCACCGGTCGAAAGCGCAAACAGTTCCAGCGCATCCACCGAAAATTGCAGCCCGCGATCCTCCGCCCGCTGACGCGCCAGGGCCGCGGCCTCTTCCTCCCAACCGCTCTTGCTGGCGTCCACTTTGTCGAACACCTCGACCTTCCCGAGCTTGCCGAGTCCCTTGTAGAACGAACGGCGCTTGTCGACGTCGATGGCGCTGAGCAAAAACCGCGTTGATTCCGGCATCCCACCGCTGAGCGTCTCCGCCAGCTTTTCCAGCGCCTCGGTCACCCCTGCAGCCCGGCCCATCGGCGTGTCCGCCAGGAAATTGGCATTCTTCAGCCAAACCAACTTCTCGCCTCCAAAAAAGGGAAAGGTCAGCAGGGCTTCGATCGTCTGGTGAATCCGCGCTGCCGCCTGGTCGGCATTGTCGGCCACGCCATCGACGACGTCTGTGGAGAATTCGTCGCCCCCCTTCGGCGCCATGCGGTCGGCGTGTCCCCTCGCCACCCGTTTGACTTCCGATTCATCCGAACCGACGACCGCGCAAATCTGCGCCGAGGCTTTGGCTTTCGCAGCAGGCATCGTGGCTAGAAAATGCGGCTCCGCAAAACGATGCGGCAGGGATCAATCGGCGTTGGAAAAACCATTTTGCTGGGTGGCGTAAGTCTTAAACTCACGGTCCAGCGCGTCCAAGCTGATAAATCGGGCGGCGAACCCCTTGTTCAACGCCGTCTCGAAGCGGTTGCCCTTCGACATCGCGTCCAGGAAAACATTGAACCCGCGTTTGTCCGTCTTCTCGAGGAAACGCACCAGCCGCTCCGACTCGGAATAAAATACGCCGACCTGCTCCACTTCCTTCGGATAGGTCACCATCGCGATCAGTTGCGCCACGGGCACATACAAATCCGCCGGCACCGAGTGGGAAAGCGGCCGCGCATTGTAGCCTCGGGCGCGGTTGAATGCGGCATAGCAGCGCGACGCCGAATATTCCGCGTACCCTTCGTTCAGCCATAGCGACACGCCCGATCCGAAAAAGCGCTCGATCACCAGGTGCGTCACCTCGTGCCCGAGCGTGCTGCCTTTGAACTTCTTCTCCGGGTTGCGCTGGATGAAAAGCGACCCTTGCGAGTGGATGCCGCCGGTCCACGGATCCAGCGCGCCCTTCTGCTGAAACTCCTTCCAATCCGCATCCGTCTCGAAAATGTAGATGTGGCTCTTGCGCTCCCATTGCGTGGTGTCCTTGTCCAGATCCTTCGAGATCACCCGATAGTAAAACTCCGCCTCCACCGACACGGGCGCGGCGATGAACCCATGGAAGAAATGGTAGACAAAATTCGTCGTCTCCGCGTGCTTCCAATCATTCGGATGAATGCTCAGTGCCGCCTGCCCAAGCGGCGTGATCGCGCGATCCGACAGGCTCTGCAACGGTACCTCCTTCAGCGTCCCCTCTACCTCTTGGGCAATCGCCCCCCCTCCCCACACACAGAGGGAAACCAGAGCCAGGACACGAAGGACGGAAGAGAAAAGCATATACAATTCCAACAAGGAGACGCCTCGCCACTCTGGCGAAGTGGGCAAAGGATTTAAACCACGGATTATAGGAATCTGCGGCGTGACGTCTTCCTCCGCAGCAGCGCCAACTCTCCGCCCTCGGCGTTCAAAACCTCCTACGCCCGCGCCTTGGTCCGGCGGCCTTTGCCGTATTTCACCGGCTTGCGCTTGGGCTCGATCTTACTCACGCCGGTGCCGGCCTTGAGTTCGGCGATCTGGTCACGCAACAGTGCGGCCTTTTCGTACTCGAGGTTATTTGCGGCGATCATCATCTCCTGCTCGAGCTCGCGCAGGGTCTCGGTCAGCGAGAAATCGCCGCCACCTTCACGCACCACGGACTCTTCCATCTCGCGCCCCTTCAAGATCGTGTGGAGACTTTCCTGCACCGCGCGTTGCACGCTGCGTGGAGTGATGCCGTGCTTCTCGTTGTAGGCGATCTGCTTGGCACGGCGATATTCGGTGATGGCCAGCAGCGCCTCCATCGATTTCGTCACCGTATCGGCGAAGAGATACACCTCGCCATTCACGTGACGAGCCGCGCGGCCTGCGGTCTGGATCAGCGAAGTCTGCGAGCGCAGGTAGCCTTCCTTATCGGCATCGAGAATGCAGACCAGCGAAACCTCGGGTAAATCAAGGCCCTCGCGGAGCAGGTTGATACCCACGAGAATGTCGAACTCCGCGGCTCGCAAGGCTCGCAGGATTTCCACGCGCTCGATGGTGTCGATGTCGCTGTGCAGATAACGCACCTTCAAACCTACATCGCGCAAGTAATCCGAAAGATCCTCCGCCGTACGCTTGGTCAGCGTGGTGATGAGCACGCGTTCCTGCACCTCGATGCGCTGACGGCATAGCTCCAGCGTCTCGTCGATCTGCCCCTTGAGCGGACGAATGGTAATCCGCGGATCGAGCAACCCGGTCGGACGAATGATCTGCTCGACCACCAGCGGCCGGCCCGGGGTGTGCACATCGAACTGCTCCACGGGAGTATCCGTGCGCGAGAGTCGTGGTGCCGGCGTCGCCCCAGCCACCGCGAAGGGCACGTCTTCTTCTTTCCCGATCTGCTCGGTCTTCTCGCGCTTGTGCGGGATGTAGCTGGTGTTGCCGACAATGGAGTTCTTGATCTCAAACTCTGCCGGCGTGGCGCTGATGTAGAGCGCCTGCCCGGTCATCTCCATGAATTCGGGGAACCTCAGCGGCCGGTTATCCAGCGCGCTCGGCAGACGGAAGCCGTAATCCACCAGCACCGACTTACGCGACTTGTCGCCTTCGTACATGCCGCCGACCTGCGGGATCGTCGCGTGGCTCTCGTCGATCACCAGCAGGTAATCCTTCGGGAAAAAGTCGAGCAGCGTGAAAGGCCGCGAGCCCGGCGGACGCCCGCTGAGATGCCGGGAATAGTTTTCGATGCCCGAGCAGAAGCCCATCTCCTGCATCATCTCCAGATCGTATTCCGTGCGCATCTTGATGCGCTGCGCCTCGAGCAGGTGCCCGTGCTTTTCAAAATGAATGATGCGCTCGGCCAGCTCTTCTTTGATCGTGCCCATCGCGCGCCGCATCTTGTCCGCCGGCGTCACGAATTGCTTCGCCGGGTAGAGCGTGATCATGGTCAGTTGCTCGTGGCCGTGACCGGTCAGCGGATCGAAACGCGTGATGCGATCCACCTCGTCGCCGAAAAATTCGATGCGAATCGCTTCCTCATCGAGGTTCGCCGGATGCACTTCCACGGTGTCGCCGCGCACGCGGAATTTGCCACGGTTAAAGCCGATGTCGTTGCGCTCGTAGAGCATGTCCACCAGCTTGCTCAAGGCAGCTTCCCGCGAGATTTGCTGCCCCACTTTGATGGTGAGCAGCATGTTCATGTAGTCCTCCGGCGAACCCAAGCCGTAGATGCACGACACACTGGCGATGACGATCACATCGCGCCGCGAGAGAAGCGACGACGTGGTCGAGAGGCGCAGACGCTCGATCTCCTCATTGATCGACGAATCCTTTTCGATGTAGGTGTCCGTGCGCGGGATGTAGGCCTCGGGCTGGTAGTAATCGAAGTAGCTGACGAAGTATTCGACCGCGTTTTCGGGGAAGAATTGTTTGAATTCCGAGTAAAGCTGCGCGGCGAGGGTCTTGTTGTGCGAGATGACCAGCGTGGGCTTCTCCACGTTCTGGATGACATTCGCCGCGGTGAAGGTCTTGCCCGAACCGGTCACACCGAGCAGCGTCTGATGCCGGTTCCCAGCCTCGATGGATTTGGTCAATTTCGCAATCGCCTGCGCCTGATCTCCCTTTGGCTGATAGCGTGAAGCGAGTTGAAAAGACATAAGTGCTCAAAATAGCACATGGCGCAAGGAGTGTCATGGGGCGGCTCATGAAGAGGGGTGGGATTTTTAAAAACGCAGGGGCGCCGCAACCAAAGGGTTTATGTAGGCCCGCGAATCACACGGATCACTCGAATGGGTCATTTGCCCCACAGTCCCATAGGCGTCTCGCTGCGCTCGGCTTTCGACTCCGTGCCCCGCCCACCTGCGCCCACCCGGGGCTCTCCGCTCAGGATGACGAGTTTTTTCGGCGCTGGCGCTACACGCGGGAGGCACCTCCGCATAAAAGCCTGCTTCACCCGTCTCGTTTTAACTCATTCCTTCCCCAAAATGAACCGCTCCACCGCGAGCGCAAACCCTTCATCATCCAACCCACTCGTGACCCGCGTGGCCGCGCCCTTGACCTGATCATTCGCCTGCCCCATCGCCACGGAGAACCCCGCTTTCTGGAACATCAAAATATCATTGGGCATGTCTCCAATCGTCGCGATCTGCGAAGCGGGAATGTTCCGCATTTTCGCCAGCGTTTCCACGACGCTGCCTTTGTTGGCTCGGGGATGAGTAACGTCCAGATAGTAGGGTTGCGACCTGGCGGCCGCCACTCCGCCCTGAAATGGATGCGCCGAATCATGCTGCCGGACGGGGTTCGATTGTTTGCAACACATCGCCTCGCCGAATTCCTCCTGGACGCTTTTCTCGACCCGCCGGACGAGGTCCAGGTTGTCGCCAACGCCGACGATCTTGGCCACGCCCTGCTGCAAGGCGGCTTGAAAGTCAGCCACGACCGTAGGCGGAAATTGGACCGTCCGCTCCTCCTGAGCACGATGCGGGGCATCGGGATCGCGCAAATACCAATCCAAGCCCGCATAGACCCATACATCCAAACCTTCCTTTTCCAGTCGGGCCATCACTCGCTCCGCCACACTTCTTTCCAAGGTGAGACTCTCGAGGACGCCGAAGTCCTCCGGTCGAACCAGGGTGCCACCGTTGAAGGCGGCAATGGGCGCCGTCAGATCGATGGCATCAGCGATCATTTTCATCCCCCGTGGCGGACGCCCACTCGTCACGGCAAAATCGATTCCCGCTTCCCGCAAGGCACCGATCGCGTGGCAGGCTCGCTGGGTGATTCGCTTGTGACTATCGACCAGGGTTCCGTCGACGTCCGCAAGCAAAAGTCGGATGGTGGGTTTCATCACCTCATTGCTGAACCGAAACAAAAGGACGCCGCAGTGCGATAAGCGTACAAAGTGGCCCGGCGATCGGAACCAGCCAGACGAGAAGCAGCCATAGTGGCAGCCGCGGATCGGAACGATGGTGACGCAGGCAAATCACCGTGGCGGCGATTGGCAGTGCAATGCCGGCAACCAGAATGAGAATGGCAACGATCTGGGAGGCCAAAACCCAACCGTTCAAGCCGAAGGTCTCGGTGATTACCTGACTTTGCTGTGGGAGATTCTGATTCATATAGACGACCGAATTACGATCATTTGCCAAGATAGTCTCGTTTGAAGGCTGGAAGATCCGGAAACGGACCCATCGGCAGTTTGTGTGCATCGAAGATGGTCGCGAGTGCGATGTGATCCACCCAGACCTTGGCGCCCTTGGGCTCGGCGCGAATGCCGCGGCAGGAAAAGCAGACCTCGACATACGCGACAGGTTTTTTCGCGGCGTCGTAAAACACGAACGCGTTATGGGGAAGGAAGCAGCCGGCGACCGGATAGGAAGGATGTGATCCGGTGATTGCCGCGCGAAGCTGCCTGACTTGCCCGAGGGTGAGTACTGCGCCGTCCTGGTTGATAACGCCTGGCTTGAGTGTCATCCCCTCCAAGATGACAGCCTGCGACGTTTGGTCATCCGGCCAGGCGTAGGCGCGAACCTCTGTGAATGGAACCCCAGGCCATGGCTCACCGGCAAACAGGGGAAGCGTCGTAAGGAGGAGAAGAAGAAACGCGAGCTTCATAGAGTGGGCATACCGACGCCTAACACGGGCAGATAACGAGGCGCCGGCGGGAAAAAGCGCCACCCTTCCGCAGGATACACCCGGCCTCAGAGACATTGCCTGGGTAACGCGACACCATGACGGATATTCCAGTCGCAGCCCGGCCTGTGGACAAGGGAAAACTTTCAGGTGGTCAGCGACAGCGCGGCGTTGCCACTTGACCGAGAACGCTCATGCGCGCTTGTTAAAGGAAATCATGAATCGCGTCTCCGCTTTCTTCGCGGTCATTCTGGGTAGCGCGGTCTGCACCCTGCACGCTCAACCCTTCGACATCCATCGCGAGGTCGAGAAGGCGAACAAACAAACCTTCCCGGCGGCCGCCCATCAGATCGAGGAAAACACGGACGTCAAAGTTACCCTCGCGGTCGACGCCGATAGTTTCGGGACCGATGCTCACGCCTGGAGCAATCTCTACATCATCGCCAACCGCATCGTCGGCGCGCTCAGCGACGTGGGGCGTGATCAGATCGGCAAGGATGCGCTCGAGCGCGACGTGAAGAAGGTCGTCATCATTCGCGTCGCGTCCACCGAAGAAGCCACAGTCGAGTTGAAAAAAGGGACGGTCTACATCCAAACCTCGGCCAGCGACAAGGCCATGACGGTGCTGCAAAATATTCTCACCACGGAACTGGAAAAGGCCCTGCACACAGGACATCCGCCGAAGGAATAAAGGAAGTGCCAGGAGCCAAGTAATCCCGCCATGGCGGGACCAAGTGTTCCGCGGCCCTACGCAGATTGTGCCGCTACCTGGCTCTTGAATCCTGGCTCTTGGCTCTACTCCTTAAAGAACGCCGTGACCTCGTAGGTCAATCGCGTCGAGGTCGGATACACGAGCACCTTCTTCGTCTCGTCGGGGCCCAGGTAGAAGTGCATGTTGTCCACCTTGCTCTCGTTCGTCCCGGTCTCGATGGTCGTGCGGATATCGCCTTCGATCGGTTTATTGGCGTGCGTGTTGCGAATGAGAAGAGCGGTGAGCGATTTATTCGCCTCGGAATGTACGCGCTGATACTCGAGGTACTCCGTGGCATCCCGCGGTCCGCGCTTACCCAGCGGCCACCACGAGGAGTTCTTCTTCGCCGGCGGATTGTCGGCCGTCGCCTGATTGGAATCATCGCTGTGAAACATCGAACAGCCGGTCAAAGCGACGGCCAGGAGAAGCACGAAAGAACGAAGAGCAGGCATGGCAAAAGGCGAAGCAACGGGGGAACCCCGGGGGAGTCAAGCATTTGCCGCGCGGTTGCCGTAATTTGAGCGCGAGAAAACTGGAGGGCGCTGCTCCGTCAGCGCCCCAATATTTGGGCGGCGACGAAGTGCCGCCCTCCACCGTAATTCGTTCTCCTCACCCCGGCAGACACGCCGGGCCCAGTGGTTCGAAGCTCTTGTAGACCAGCGAGAACTCCGCGTGGCCCATGGCCTCGCTCGCCGTCTTCTCTCCTTCGGCCACCTGCACGACGCGATCGTAGATCTCCCGGCCCACTTCATCGAGCGTCGCCGCGCCTTCGAGAATTCGGCCGGCGTTGATATCCATGTCTTCGTTGAGGCGGCGATAGGTCTCGGGGTTCGCGCAAATCTTGATCACCGGTGAAATCGCCGAGCCGACCACCGACCCGCGCCCGGTGGTAAAGAGCGTGACATGCGAACCGCAGGCGATGAGTTCGCCGATCTCCTGGATGTCGCTGATATTCGGAAAACCCCAGCGCACTTCCCCATCGGGCACGACATCGAGCAAATACAATCCCGCGCTCGGCGGCACATCGCCCGGTTTGAGAATGCCGCTGATCGGCGAGTTTCCGCTCTTGCTATAGGCGCCCATCGATTTCTCCTCGATCGTCGTGAGCCCGCCTTCCGCATTGCCCGGCGCGAAGCTGCCATGACCGAGCGTGGAATAATAGCGACCCGCTTTCTCCACGCAGGCGACCAACTCCGAAGCCAGTCCAGGACGCGCCGCGCGCGAAGCCATGATCTGCTCGCAGCCGATCAACTCACCCGTCTCCTCGAAAACAACTCGCGCGCCATTCTGGACGAGCAAATCGAAAGCGCGCCCGACCGCGGGATTCGCGGTGATGCCGCTGGTCGCGTCCGAACCGCCGCACACTGTCCCCACCACAAGATCACCCACCTCCATGGACACACGCGGCACCTGCGCGGTTTTCTCCAGCGCCTGGGCGATCCACGTCCGGCCTTCTTCAATGGTCTTGCGCGTGCCACCGGTTTCCTGAATGACCAGCACATCCGCCGGCCGGCCCGTCGCGCGGATTTCCTCGAGCAGGGTTTGGCGATTGAAACCTTCGCACCCCAGCGAGACGAGCAAGGCCGCCCCGACATTCGGGTGCGTGCAGAGCTGCTTCAGCATCCGGTGCGCATAAGCATTGGGATAACAGCCGGGAAAGCCCAGCAGATGCACACCTTGCTCGCGCGATGGGAAGACGACTTCGCGCGCCACGTGGTGCGCGCATTCCACGAGATAGACGACGACGGTGACGTTGCGAATCCCCTTGCGTCCGTCGCTGCGTAAGTAACCGGTCATGAGTGATGCTGGGCAAAAAAGCGCGTCTGATCCTCGCGCAAAAAGGTGGGCAGATAATCGCTCTGCACATTGTGGGTATGCGCGTGCTCGCCCGCGGCGATGTCGCATGAAGCGGAGCCGATGGGTGCGCCGTACTTCACGATCTTTTCTCCGGCGCGAATGGCTCGGCCGGCCACTTTGTGCCCGATCGGCAGGCGGGTGGACACGACGACCTCGGCCTCTCCCACTCGGATGCGCGCGCCGGCTTCCAGCGTGGCGATCACGGTGAGCACATTGTCGGCGGGATGCAGACGCAGCAGGCGGGGGTCAGGGGAAACAGTCATCGATGGCCGCAGCGTACTTCAGGGTTCCGGCACCGCCAATGACGGATTCACCACCGGCTCCTCGACCGCGCACACGTCGCTCTTTTCCGGCAACCAGAACCAGGCGACCAACGCCGCCGGGAGGAACAGCGTACCGGAGTAAAGCAACGCCAAACGGTGATCGCAGATTTCTCCCGCCCCAGTGCCGACGTGGGCGAACAAGCCAAAGACCACCGTGCCCGCCGCGGCGAAAATGCGCCCGATATTGTAACAGAAGCCCGCGCCCGTCGTGCGCAGCAGCGTGGGGAAAAGTGGCGGCAGGCACATGGTGAAGAGCGCAAAGGCGCCTTGGGCTGCGCCGAGGAGCGGCAGCCAGAAGAGCACACCGTTCGCATCACGGACCACGCCGTAGGCGGCCATCATGAAGATGAAATAAGCGGCGAAATTCGCGGCGATGGCGCGGCGATAGCCGATGTAACGCGCCATCCAGCCGGCGAGGAAATTGCCGATGATCGCGCCGATGGTCAGCAGGTAGAGGGCGTGATTCGCCAGCACATCGATGCGTTCCTTCGGCCAGCCGGCGTCCCGCGCCAGGGCACGCAGATGCGCGGAGTGCCAGAACATCAGCGCCCAGTGGGCAGTGAGGCCGAGCGCGCAAACCGCAATGACGACACAAGTGGTGCGCCGCAACTCCGGTCCGAACAACGCTTTCAAGCCGGGCTTTTCGCCCTGCGTCCCGCTCGCCGCCGAAGTCCAGACTTCCGGTTCCGGCACCGCCCGGCGGATCCAAAGAGTGAGCAACGCCGGCACGATGCCGACGAGGAAAATGGCGCGATACGGCGCGCCCGCGAGCAGCCAACCGGAGAGACAGGCGAGGAGCACGCCGGTATTGACCGCGGATTGCAGGATCGCCGCCAGCCACGGACGCCAGCGCGACGGCCAGGTCTCGGCGAGCAACGAGGCGCCGACAGCCCATTCCCCGCCGATGCCCAACGCCGCCAGGAAACGGAAGATCAGCAAATGCCACCAGGTGTGCGCGAAGAAGGAGAGGCCGGTGAAAAGGGCATAGGTGAGGATGGTGAGCATCAGCGTGCGGCTGCGACCAAGGAGATCGCCGATACGCCCGAAGACCGCACCGCCCATTGCCCAGCCAAAAAGAAATGCCCCCTGGATGAGCGAAGCCTTGGTCGACGCCTCTGGGTTCGACGGACTCACGCTCATCAACTCGGCGACGAAAGGCAGCGCGACGAGCGTGTAGAGATGCATGTCGAGCCCGTCGAACATCCAGCCCAGCCAGGCAGCGAGGCCGGATTTCATCTGCTGCGGCGTCACGCGGGCGCTCGGGGAAGAATCGGGGGAAGACATGGTCTGAGGGGGACGCAACATCTACTCCACCCCGGGGAGCATTGCATCCTTTGGTTTTTTCCACAGCGGCCGGCCGCGACGATTGTCACTCCTGTAGCGGCGCTTAGAAAAACAACCGCAACCCGATTAGCGTCGTCCAACCGGTATATCCCGCGGCGGGGCCGGTGCCGCCGCTGAGCCGGGCATATTCTTCGCCGAACATCAGCTTTAAACGGTGCCCGTAGACATAGTAATTGAGGCCGAGATAGCAGGCGTTGTAAGTGTCGCCGGTGAAAAGTCCTACCGTCTTCTGCTGGCGATTGAGGGTGGAGATGCCGTTGCTCTCCGAAGCGAGGCCGAGTTGATAGCGCACGAGGAATTCGAGCTTATCGGTGATCATGTAGCCCGGCATGAGTTGCAAGCTGTAGACGTCGCCCTTGCCGGCCACTTTCTCGCCATAGGCAAATTGCGGGGCCAGGCTGAAGCGCCCCTTTTCCAAGTCGAGATAAGTGATGAGTACGTTCCGGTAATTCGTGAACACATTGGTGTTCTCGTTCTTGCCGTCGGCATGCAGGTAATCGAGCACCCACAAGGCTTTCTTCGCCTTCCACGGTTTGGAGAAGTCGTAATTGATCTCGGCGTGATATGCCTGGCCGCCGTCGAACTGACCGAACTCCCTGTCGACATCCGTGGAGTAAACCGCGGCGAGATACCCGAAATGCCCGAACTTGCCGCTCGCTTCCGCACCGGTGATGTAATCGGTCGTGCCGATGAGTTGGTCGTCGAAGAAACCGCGCTCGAAGGTCTTCAGGTAGTTGTTACTGAACTCGCGATCATAACCGACGTGCGGCTGGAATTTGCCAAGACGCAGGCCGAACGCCTCATTCGCCTCGAACCGCACCCACAGGTTGGTCATGCGGTTGTAGAAAATCGACGGCGAATGATCCGCGCGCAAGGCCGTGTCGACTTCGGCTTCGACCTCGATATGGCGTTCGGCGAAGAACGCATCCACGCCCAACCGGAAGCGGCGGATTTCGAAGAAGCTGGTCGAGCCGCGATTGGAATCGACGTTGAAATAATCTTCCTGAAAACGCCCGATGAAATCGAACTCCTCAATCACCGGATTATGATCGTCGCGGTAGAGCTTCGGGATGCTCCAGACTTTTTCGAGGAGGGCGTCCCCCTTGGGCTCCGCCGTTTCGACGACAGCCTCGGGAGTGCCGGCACGGAGCGCCCCGGCAGTAGCGATGATCAAGATTACAGCGAGCGCCCGAATTTTCATGGGCGGGGAGTGAGACCGTTCGGCGGGCTTCTGTCGAGGCAGATTACGGCATTCTTGCGGCAAATGCGTCGCGGAGAAAGCGCGCAGCGCTGCAAAAAAAACGGTCATCCTGAGCGGAGCGGGGAATCATGGGCGGAGTCGAAGGACCTCCAACTTCAGTGGGTTTGTGCACGGAGCTTCCAAAGCATACGCCCCCATTTCCTCCACCTTCGCCCGGAATATTGGAGATCCTTCGACTACGGGCCGGCGGTGCTCTGCAGGACGCGGGGACGTGTGAATCTCAACTCCGTTGCACGGCTCCGCACGAAAACCCACAGAGATCAGAGGTCCTTCGACTCCGCCCATGCTTCCCCGCTTCGCTCAGGATGACTGGCTTTTTTTAGGGATGCGCTTCGCGCGCTTTACTGCCGCACGTAAAATACAAACACCTATTTCTTCTCCGACTTCAAGCTCGAGAGAAACTCCACCAGATCCAGGAATTCCCCGGGCGACATGCCGTTCGCCAATCCTTCAGGCATGCTGCTCTGCTTGATGTTCTCGCGCTTCTTGATATCGGCGACTTTGACTTCCTGCGTCACCCCGCCGGCGACCTTGAGCGTGAGCGTCTCCGGCGTTTCGCCGGCGACGAAGCCGCTATAAGCCGCGCCCTGCTTCGTTTCGACATTGGTCGTGAGGAAGCCCGGCGCGATCTTGGCATTGGGGTCGAGTACGGACTCGATGATGTCCTCGCGCTTCAAGCGTTTGCCCACGCCATCCATGTGCGGTCCGTACTCGATGCCTTCGCCGCCCCATTTATGGCAGGCCACGCAAATGCGGCGGAAAACCGCCTTGCCATTGTCGGCAATGCCCCCGGCATGGGAAATTTCCTGGTAAATATCCTCACGCTCCTTCTGGGAGAGATCGGGTTTGGTCAGATACTTCTTCAACGCCGCCGTCGCCGCCCCGCTGGGTTTCGCTTGCTCGTCGAGTTCGGTGAGATACTTGAGCCCTTCCGGATTGCTCTTCGCGATCTGCTTGCTTTGAAAAAGCGGCTTCCACATCGCATCGAGCGCACCGAGCGTCATTTGCAGCGTGTAATCGATCCAATAGTCACGCGGCAGATTCACCGCCTGCAGCACCGCTTCCACCGAATCCTTCGTCGGCACGAAACTCAGCGCGCGGATCGCCTCCAGGCGCGTGCGCGGGAATTCATCGGTGACCTGCGGCTTCATTAGCGCCAGCGCATTGGGGATACGGTCCCACTCATCGGCCAGCACGCGCGTGGCGCCGGCCCGCGCTTCTCCGGTCTTCGCGCGCAACACCTTCTTCAGCAGCAGCGGATCGACCGCGTGCAGCCCCTGCTCCACCCACAGCGCTTCGAGCAGCAGGCGATCGAATTCCTTGTCCGCCGGCGAGAGCTTCGCCACCCACTTATTGATCGCCGCCAGCACGTCGATCGTCGGACGATCGCGCAATTCGCGACGGGCCCGATAGCGCGTGCGGGGCTCGTATTCCTTGAGCTGGTCGAGCAATTCGGGGATCGGCTTGTTGTATTGCGTCACCGGCGTGAGCAGTGGCTTGTTCTTGTAAACGAGCCGATAGATGCGGCCGTGGGTGTGGTCGCGATTCGGGTCGCGCTGCGAGTATTGCATGTGGCCGAGCAGCGCCGCGCTCCAGTCGCCGAAATAAAGCGCCCCATCCGCGCCGATCTGCGGATCGGTCGGGCGGAAGGTCATGTTGTCGATCGCGGAGAGGATGTCGTCGGGCACTTGCTTCTGCTTGCCGCTTTCCTGCGTCACCATCTTCTTGCGCCGTGCCCCGTGATAACCCGCGCCGTCGTCGTCGATGTGAAAGGTCGTGAGACCGTTCATATTGATCGTGCAGGCGAAGACGAACAGGCCCTGCACCTCGTCGGGGAACTGCCGCGTGTAGAGAAACTCCGAGCCCACATTGGGCCGCATGCCTTCGCCATCAAAGACGGTGTTCAAGCCTTTCCGACCGGGGAATTCCGCGCCGCTGAGCGGCGTATCCCAATGCTGCTGCGGGGTGGTCCCGTCGCCGACGATCCCCTGCCCCCACCAATTGTAGACATAGCACCAGGGGTTGCCGTAACCCGGCGTCACAAAGTGCCGTAACTTCTGCGAGCGCGGATCGAAGACGTAACAGCCGGGCGCGCCATAGCGCCGGAACGGACCCCATGGTGTCTCCACCGCGGTGCTCACACTCACGCCTTCGAGCATGTTGAGCAGGCCGCCCGGCGACCATTCAAAAGCATTGATGCAATGGTGCGTGTCGTCCGTCGCCCAGCCATCGCTCAGTTCCACCACCTCGTCCGCCTTATCGTCACCGTTCGTATCCTTGAGGAAAATCAGCCGCGGCTCGTCGACCACAATCACCCCGCCGTTCCAAAATTCGAATCCCGTCGGGCACGTGAGCTTGTCGTAAAAAACCGTCGCCTTGTGCGCCTTGCCCCTGGCATCGAGCTTGTCGAAAACGATGAGCTTGTCGTTCGGCTTCGGATCGCCGGGCTTCCACTGCGGATACGTCGGCATGCACGACGCCCAGATGCGGCCCTTGTTGTCGATGTTGATCTGATCGACCTTGGCCAACTCGGGAAACTCGCGCTCGCTGGCCACGAGTTGCACTTCGAAACCCTCCGGCACTTTGATCGACGCGATCGATTCTTCCGGCGTCGGATATTTCAGTTCCTTCGGCTCCTTCGTCGGCCAGCGGCCCGCGCCCGTCTTCGGCACGAAAAGCTCGCCAGTCCGGCTGTCATCGGGCTTCGACGCCACTTTGCGGCCTTGCGCAATATCCGAGACGTAACGGTCACGCACATCGACCATGTTGCGGATCTTCCGGAACTCGCGTGGAAACGTCTCGGTGTCGAAAGTCCGCCGACCGCCGTAAACGTACCAGCCATTGAGCATGCGATAATCCTGCTGGTGCACCCACGCCTTATCGATCACCGCGGCGCGCAACTGCTCAAACTGCGGCGAACCGATCTTCGTCGGGTTGGTCGTGCCGAAGAGCGCGCGGTCGAGCATTTCTGCGACGAGGCGATCGCCGGCCTCATTCGTATGCGCGCCATTGGTCGTGTACTGCAGGCCAGGGGTGGCGGCGAAATCGGCGTCTGTGGGGGTAAAGAGATCGACGAAGGCGAGGTTGCGCTTTTTGGCAACTTCCGCGGTGGCCTCGGCATAGAGCCGCAGGTTTTGATTTTCCTTTTTGCCGTCGGGTAAAAATCGGTCAGCCGGGGCCTCGAACGCGATGGGAGAAATGAGAACGAAGCGGGGCGCGGCCTTGGTATCATCGCGCGGGTATTGCTTCGCGTAATCGTCGAGGAACTTCTCGTAATCCTTCTGATACTTTGCCACGCCTTGCGGCCCCGCGAAGGATTCATTGTAACCAAAAAAACAGAAAAACGTATCCGCACCGAACGCCGCCAGAGGGTCGTCCAGGGCCGTGTAGTTGGCCGAGCGCTGACGAGTGGCCACTTCGTCAGCCGGCCGGGCGAAATTCCGGACGATCAACCCTTCGCGGGGAAATCGGGAGTGGAGCAGCGATTCGAAGTAACCGAATTTGCTGAAATGCTCGGCGAGCGAGTTGCCGACAAACGCGATGCGCTCGCCCTGGATGAAGGTGAGCGGCAGGCTGCTCCCCACCAGCGCCGGCCGCGCGGAGCGCGGCGGCGGGGTGAGGAATTCCGAGCCGGGCAATTTCTCCGGCGTGTTCGCAGCCTGCTTCTTCGGCTCGGTCGGCTTCGCCGCCTGCGGCTTCGGCGGAGGGAGCGGCTCGCCGGGCATGGCCTTGCCCAATTCGAGGTCGGACACTTTCAACCCACGACCTTCCTTGATGTAGTCTTTGATGAAGCCGAAGAACGACGGCTTGTATTCGTCGACGATGCGAACATCCGCCTTCGCCGGAACTTCCATCCCGAGGCCCCAGAAGACGCCGTTCACCACCAGCCGGCGCAGGCCTTCGTTTTGCAAATCCGTCGCGGCGCCCATCGTCGTGGTGAGCACGCGGTTCGTCTTGCCGTCCTCGTTCTTCACTTCGCGCGTCCAGACGACCGGCATCATCGGGTCGTTCACCGGCTGCTCGACCTTGTCCACGCGAGTCTTCTTGTAATCCGCCGGCGCCGAGTCGGGCTGCAACGTCGAGAGCACTTCGCCGCGCACCAGGATCTTCGCATCGGGTTGCGGCTCGGCTTCATACACGTCGGTCATGCCGAAGAGATCGCTCACCCCGCGCATCACCGGTGCATCGCTTGCACCCGGTTGAATGATTCCCTTCGTCGCCTCGACTTTGTGGTGGCCCCAGTGGTTCACCCACGTCTCACCGAGCACCTGGCGACCGAATCCCTTCACCCATTCCGGCCCGCTGTTATTGTAGGCATACTTCGCGTATTTGCTGCCCTTGGGGTTATTGAACGCGTGGGTCGAAGTGCGCAAGGCGACGAAGGGCACGCCACGCAGATACGCCTTCTCGAAATGCGCCATCGCTTCATCCGGCCAGTGACGGAAACGCAACTGCATGACGACCGCGTCCGCCTTGTCGAGCGCCTCGGGATTCGAGAGCGATTCGCCCTTGTTAGGATTGATGCGCCCATCGTCTTCGACCGAAAAGAGGACGGTGGTGTTGAAGCCGAGCCGTTCGCTGAGGATCTTGGCCATCATCGGCATCGACTCCTCGGAGCGATATTCTTCGTCGCCCGCGAGCAGGACGACGTTCTTGCCTTTGCCCGGCCCATCCTTTCCTTCAAAGGAGAGCCACGTTTTTTCCGCCGCTTGCGCGGAGAATGCCGTGGCCGCGAGCGCAGCCACGAGGGGAACAATTGAGCGATAGAGCTTCATTGATTGGTTGTTTGGGGAAACCGCAGATGCGGGAATCCAGTGTATGCGCCTTAATGAGCGCGGGCCGCAAGACCTTAGCAAACGCGCGAGCGCGAAAGCGAATGGCGTGCGGCACGCGCTCCAACCAGAAACCAGAAACCTTCTTCTATTTCCCGGCCTTCAAATACTTGTCAAAGAACGCCAGCACCAACGGCCGCAGATCCTTTTGCTTTGGCTGCAGGCTGAAGCTGTGCGGCGCGTCGGGAATGATCTCGACCTGATACGCCGCGCCTTTGGCCTTGAGTTCCGCGGCAAATTTCTCGGATTGCGAGACGTCCACCGTCTTGTCCGCGGTGCCGTGCAGGATCAGGATCGGCGCGGAATCCGCGCGCACATAGGTGATCGGCGAGGCCTTCTTGTAGAGGTCCGGCGCCTCCTCGCTCGTTTTGCCGAACATCGCGCTGTCGTGCCACTCGGCCATGCTGGCGATACCGTACATATCCACTCCGCATTGCACCTGGCACGGGAAATTGCCGTAAGGCCCCTGCGGATCGAGACCGTCATTTGGCTGCGTGAGTGTCACCAGCGAAGACAGCGTCCCGCCCGCCGAACCACCGATCACGCCAATATGGTTCGGATCAATCTGCAACCGATCCGCATTCGCGCGCAACCAACGCACCGCCGTTTTGCAGTCGTAGAGATTCTGCGGCCACGTCGGACGGCTGATGTCGGCCAGCACATAGTCGATGCTCATGGCGATGTAGCCATTCCGCGCCAGGGTGCTCCCGATATTCAACTCGCGCGCCGCATCGCGATGCCCGCCAGTGAAACCCCCACCGTGGATGATCACCACCGCCGGCACGCGCTGGCCCTGCGGAATTTCCAGCGGGCGATACAAGTCGGCCCATTCCGAACGCCCGGCGCCGAGATACGACACCCCGCGCTCCATGCGGATATCCGTAGGGTCGGCCGCCTGCAGCGGCGCGACGACGAGGAATAAAGCGGACAGGGCGGACAAAAGATATTTCATGGGGGGAGTGTGGGGCGGGACGGTTAGCACATCCCAACCTGGCCACAACCTTAGGTGGTTCCGCGTAAGGCCACGTTTTCGCCTCGCCTTAATCCCAGAGGCCGATCATTTTCACGCCCGTTAACTCCCTTTCTCTATGAGTGATGTATCGCCACAGGATGACCAGGATCTCGGCCTCGCCGCCGTTGCGCTATTCAAGGACCTCTCGCCTGAGGCGCTCAGCAAAATGTCGACCCTGCTCGAAAATGTGAATTTCAAGACGGGCGACACCATCTTCCACGAGCGCGAAAAGGGGGATGCCCTCTATGTTGTCCACTCCGGCAAGGTGCGCATCTGGGTGCACGACGAAGACTCCCGGCCGGTGACGCTCGCAGAACTCGAGCCCGGCGATTTCTTCGGAGAGATGTCGGTGCTGGACGGCGGGGAACGCTCGGCCAACGCCACCACCACCACCGATTCCGTGCTGCATCGCCTGAGCCGCAAGGACTTTCAGGAATTTCTCCTCTCTCATCCGCAGGCCGCCCTGGAAGTCATCCGCGGCATCACCTCCCGCCTGCGCCAGACCAATCTCCTCGTCTCCCAGCGCATCAGCCGCAACGTCAACGACGAGATGGACGAGCGTCTCACCTTCGGCCAGCGCATCGCCGACAAGGTGGCCGCCTTTGGTGGCTCGTGGACCTTCATCTTCATTTTCGGCGGTATCCTTTTCGTGTGGATGGGGCTCAATACCTTCCTTTTGTCCCATTTTGGCGTCAATGCAGAGAATAAGGACGGCGCGCAGTGGGACCCGTACCCTTACATCCTGCTCAATCTGCTGCTCTCCACCCTCGCCGCCTTGCAGGCGCCGGTCATCATGATGTCGCAAAACCGCGCGGCAGAAAAAGACCGCATCGCTGCCGAGCAGGATTACCGCGTCAATCTGAAGAGCGAGCT
>Ga0068855_100002239_pt1 | contig 23911 bp, 21 predicted proteins | sample KBSCornC52_FD_66592 | JGI IMG/M metagenome (GOLD analysis project Ga0068855, IMG submission 66592) | Corn rhizosphere microbial communities from Kellogg Biological Station, Michigan, USA - KBS Corn C5-2 | ecosystem: Host-associated > Plants > Roots > Rhizosphere > Soil ...
AATCGAAGGCGGCGCAGCCGCAGCCGAACGCTTCGAGGTTGCGCATGGGCCGCGGCTGCTTCGGGTAGACGTACTGGATGCCTGCCTTTTCAGCCACGTCCTCGAAGCGAATGCCATCGGACTGGCTGGCGGCTTGCCCGGTCCCGGAGGTTCCGGTGTGCGCTGCGCTCGATGCGGGAGGGGGCGTGGAATGCCGGCAGCCCGTGGCGGCAAGCACGGCCAGACACAGGGCCGCGGGAAGTGTGCGGAACATGCTCATTCGGCGCCAGTCGATGTGTTGGCATCGCCTGTCGGCCCGCCACCCCTCTGTCGGGAACGAGCGCTCTTTGCGGGCGCGGCGTCCAATTGTCTGAGCCGTATGTTCCGGTATGCGGCGGAAGTCTGGTACGTGGCGATTCCGAGGGGAATGGAGCGGGATATGTCGCCGGCCCGGAGCCCGACCACATGGCCGGTAGTCACCTGATCGACGATCTTCTTGTCATCCAGCCAGGCTTCAATCTTCGCCGGAGTGACGCGAACGCGGACACGGTACCACCGGTCCTTCGATAAACCCATATACCGGGTCGTTTCGTTTTCGGAGGCGTCGCGATGGTCGATGCTGGAAATTCCGACGACACCGCCCCCCCATCCTCCCAGAATGAGGCTCGCGTAGGAATTGGCGACCGGAAATGTCAGGCCGCAGAGAAAGTCGCTGCCGTCGATCTTCAGCGCCTCGAGCGAAATCTCGTAGTTCGTTCGCGGCACATCTCTCGTCCAGTTGAATCCGCTCAGCGTCGCGCCCATCTCCACGACGATGGCGGGCGGGCCGCCACGGAACGGATTCTCGACCCGTACCTCGCCTCCGCCGCCGAAGTCCGTCCGCTTCCAACCCGCGAGCGACTGCCCATCGAACAGGGACGCCCACCCTTCCGACGCCGACGGGACTCCCGTGGGGCCATTGGCCGAGCTCCCGGCCGAATTGCGGGCTCTTATGGAATCGATCAGGCGGTCGATCTCGTCGAGCGTCTGGCGCGCCCTCGCCACCGTATCCTCTACACTTTGGGCCCGCCCCGCTGATGCGAATCCAACGGCCAGAATGGAGCAGAATGCTGAAATGGCGATGGCTGGACGAGGCATGCTGTATCGTAACCTCATGAGCGTTACTTTCGTTCAAGGAGCCGCCGTCTTCGAAGTGCCCGTTCGCGGCAATCGGATGCGGCCGGCGATTTGAACGGTACATTCACCCACGATGCCGTGTAGTCCTGCGGCATCGCCCGCTTTCGGTTCCCGCTCGCCGGCGGATCGGCCGGACTCCGTCCGGACATCATCAGACAATCCCATGGTCGTGCGTGCCGCGCCATCCGAGATACTCGCCCGGCCCCGCAACACCCGGATGTCGTCTGCCAATGCTGCTTCCCGCCCTGCCGCCTGGTTGGGAGGGCCCTTTGAGGCGGCGTTCGCAGGTGCGAGAGAGGGACAAAGACACTGTCCATGTAGTCACCCGTGGTCTCGCCCTCACAGCGGCCACCCCGCAGATGCGAATGGGATACGCCGGGCGCCACGGACTGCGGTGGCCGTCCGCATGCCGGAGCGTAATCGCGGACTATCAACGGTAAGAACGAGAACGGGCCGGCGGCGCGTGGGAGGACTTCGGCGGCAGGGGATATAATAGAACGCCGCTGGCGGACGCCGTGTCCGCAACAGCGTGACCTTCCCGATTACCGTTTAATGGGATGACCGCCCACCACCGATTTCTTATCGCATCGATCGTCGCTCCTGCCGCCGCGCTGTTATATGTGGCAGGTTGTCGCGCTCGTGCCGGGCGCGACAACCTGCCAGCGCATGCCACTGCCGCGAGGACGCCGCCGGGCCGGGCGAGGGCAATCTCCACGAACCCGATGCCGGCCACGGTCACATTGACTGGAAACAGTGGCGACGAGCGAGATTATTCCGGAAGCACGGCCTGCCGCGAGTGCCATTCGAACGAGTTCGCGGAGAATCAGGCCACGCGGCACGCTCACACGATGGGTTCTCTTCGCAGTTTGGCCTCCTCCGTATGCCTGCCTCCCGTGGGCCGCGTTCGCGGTCTGCCGTACGTAATCAACCGGGCGAACGGAACTTACCAGATCCGGGACGCCAGCGTGCATCCCGTCTCGCAGAGGTTGGATCTCCGGCTCGGATCGGGAAAGACAGGCGTAACGTATATCACTCCTCTGAAGGATGACTACCTGTTTGAGGCGCGATACTCCTACTTCCCCAGCTTGAAGCGCTGGTATATCACTCCGGGACAAGAAGATTATCCGCAGGGCGATCTGGGGGTTGACCGAAACGGGTTGATTGGGAGGCATTGTATCAGCTGCCATTCGACCTTTGTCGCTGCGAAGTCGCTGCGGCCGGAACGACGATTCTACGGCGTGGGCTGCGAATCTTGTCATGGTCCCGGTGCATCGCACGTGCGTGCCATGCATGGGCGGGTCGCCCGTCAGCCGACAATGGATTCTCTGTCGAAGTGGTCTCCGCTCCGCATCAATACACTGTGCGGCCGGTGCCACCGGACGGCCGCCGACCTCACGACGCCGCTGGAGAAAACGGAAACGCAGAGGTTTCAACCCTATGCAATAATGGCATCGCCATGTTATAAGGGTAGCGGAGGCCGGTTGTCCTGTTTAACGTGCCACCGACCGCACGAGAACGTATCCCTCGACATGCGGAAGTACGAGACGGTATGCAGGAGTTGCCACGGCGGATCTTCGTTGACAACTACGTCAACGTCTGTGAAGGCATCGATCTGCAAGGTAAACCCAGCGACGGGCTGCATCGCATGCCACATGCCGCAGCGGGAGGCTTTCATCGGCACCGACCTGCCGACAACGATGGCCGACCATCTCATCGGCGTCTATCGAAGCAGGGCTTTCCGACCCGCGACCAATGGTGGCGCCAATCGTCAACACGAATAGCGGTGGACAGCCATTCCGCCGGACAGTAAATGCGTCGCTTCGCGCGCCAGGAGTTCCATGCGCGATGTATGTGACCGCGTTGAGTACTTGACGGATAACTGGGTCGTACTCCGAATCCAATCGCAGGATGTCTACTAAACACTTGCGAGGAGGAGAACGACCCATGGCTGTTTCTACAAAGGCGCTGGATTCCGTGCGGCTACTGGCGGCGGAATGGACAATCGAGCATGTGACGGGAACTTCGCTGGCAGAGGTGGACGAAGCCGCTGATCGCGCAACGGGCCTGCGGACAGATTGTGGCGGAGACAGCTCTTGAGCGGGCAGTAACACGTCAGAGTTCGGGAGAGATTCGAAAAATAGTTGAAAAACAGGGGAGTCTTCTGGTGATTTGATGTCGAATCTACCCGCATGACCCTTCCCGAACATCCCCCTGTAGAACAGTTGCTCCAGATCATCGTTGAGCTTCAGGAGCGTGTTGTCACCCTGGAAGCCGAGAACTGCGCGTTGCGGGAGCAGCTTCGCAAGCAGGGTCCCAGGCCGGCTTCCCTCTCGGACCTGCCGCACTTCGTCAAGCCGAACAAGCCCAAACAGGAGCCGAAGGAGAAGAGAGGACGCCGGCAGCGGGACCAGGGCTATGCCCGCCCGCTCTCTGCTCCGACGCGCATCGAGGACCATTCGCTCGATGAGTGCCCCGGCTGCGGACACGCGCTCTCGGAGGGGTGGGTCCACGCGGAGCGGGAGGTCATCGACATTCGTCCTGTCACGGTCGAAGTGGTGCATCATCGCTTCTGGCGCAGACACTGCGGCGTCTGTCAGAAGAACCACGCTCCGCGGGCGACCGCCGCTCCGCGGGCGAGCGACGTGCCTGCCGGGGTGGTCGTCGGCAGGCAGCGCGTTGGCATCCGGCTGATGAGCCTCACCGCCCATCTGGTGAACTTCTGCCGCACTCCACTCTCAACGGTGCGCCTGTTGCGGTTTGAACCGGAGCTCTTTACCTTCGTGGAGCATCCTCACGTGCCGCCCGTCAACAACGCCGCGGAGCGGGCGATTCGTCCTGCCGTCATCACCCGCAAGGTCTGCGGCGGCACCCGTTCCAAACGCGGTTCCGATGTACGTGCGATTCTCATGAGCCTCTTCGGGACGTGGATGGCGCGCGGCGCGGATCCCCTCGACGCCTGCGCACAAATGCTCCGCACCGCCTGATTCAATTCACTCTAACAAACTCTGACCTGTTACAGGCAATACGATCAATTGACAAATCGCCTGCCTGCACGATATACTGGGGCCGCGCAATTGTGGTATCCCCTGAGCCGCGGAGCAGATTGCAAAATCGAGCCGCCGCACCCGATACTTTCAACAGGATTCACGATTCACGAGCAGGCTTGGCTGGACGCGGACCCAGGTACCAGCGCCAGCCGGCTCATGACCACTGAGTCCGGAATCCCATTTCGGAGGACATATTCGTGAACGCATCCACACGCTTCGGTCTGAACAGACGCTTTCGCCTCTTCGCCAGCGCCCTCGCAGGCGCATCCCTGTTGATCGGCCGGACCACTGCCGCGCGCGCACAGGATCCCGAGCCCGTCGAGCCGCACAAGTATGACGTTCGTGTCGGGGCATTCTTCCCGACGCAGGGCGTGCTCCGCGGCCAGTCCGGCTCTCCGTACTACGTCATCGGAGGCGACTACAATCCGAATTTCCGCTACAAGCCGGCCGGCGGCAACGTCTTCTTCAGCGTCGATTTCAAGTTCCGCTCCAGCGGCGGCCTCGGCTTCCTGACCATCCCGCTGACCGCGAACATCGCATGGAATCTCACTCCCGCAACGTCGCAGTTCCGCCTTTGGGCCGGCCTCGGCGGCGGCGTCTACTTCATCAACACCGGCTTCATCGGCGGGACCACGCAGGCGGGCGGCCGATTCTTCGTCGGCGCGGACATCACCGATCGCTACTTCCTCCAGCTCGATTACGACTGGGTCGGCGGGTTCACCGATAACCGCGGCAACGGCGTGCGCGTCGATGGCCTCACGTTCTCGGCCGGCCGGCGCTTCTGATCGCTTCCTCTGAACCGGGCCTGCATCGCCGCGCTTCCGAGTGCGGCGATGCAGGCCCGGTTCTTCGCGGGTACAATCTCGTCAGGAGTCCAGCCATGAACAGCCGCCGCCCTGCCCATCGCGCAAGCATCACGATTGCCGCCCTTCTGATTGCCGCGGGCCTGCCCGCCGCCGCGAGAGCCCAGCTCGACGTGATTCCGCGCCCCCGCCTCAAGATCGGCGCCTTCTTCCCGACCAACACGTCGCTCAGCAACGCGGTCGGCAACACGTGGCTCAAGCTCGGGGCAGACGTGAATGTTCCTTTCAGCCTGGTGCCGATCGGCACGGCGCGCGTCGGCATCGACTATGTAGCCAACGGGTCCAGCAGCATCATTCCCATCACGCTTGTGCAGGTGATCCAGCCCTCTGCGGTCGCGCGCAGTCCCATCTACGGCGGCGCGGGAATCGGGCTCTGGACCGGACACATCAAAGGCTCCGGCACCTCCACGAAGTTCGGATTCCGGCTCCTGGGCGGCGTGGAGATCTCGTCGCGCATGTTCATAGAAGCCCAGTACGACATCGTCGACCGGCTCGGCTCAGCCCGCGCCGACGGATTCTCCGTCCTCCTCGGCGCCCGCTTCTAACACTCAGCACTCAACACTCAGCACTTCTCCCATGGCCGACCACGATATTAAGCTCTTTGCAGGAAACGGAAACCCGCAGCTCGCCGCCGCGATTGCCGCCTACCTGAACATGCCGCTCGGCAAGCTCAAGCTCACGACCTTCGCCGATGGCGAGAAGTACGTCATGTTCGAGGAGAGCGTGCGCGGGACAGATGCCTACATCATCCAGCCCACCTGCCCTCCCGTCGACAACAACCTCGTCGAGCTGCTGCTCTGCCTCGACGCGCTCCGGCGCGCCTCCCCCTGGCGAATCACGGCCATCATTCCCTACTATGGCTATGCCCGGCAGGAGAAGAAGGACAAGCCCCGCGAGCCCATCGCCGCCAAGCTCGTCGCCGATCTCATCACGTCCGCGGGCGCCAACCGGGTGATGTGCATGGACCTGCATGCGGAGCCCATCGCCGGCTTCTTCAACCTGCCGGTCGATCACCTGACAGCCATCAACCTGTTGAGCGACTACTTTGCCGCGAAGAAGCTGAAGGACATCGTGGTGGTTTCGCCGGACGAGGGCCGGGTGAAGAAGACACGCAAGGTGGTGAGCGCCCTAAACGCGCCGCTCGCGGTCGGCTACAAGCACCATCCGGGCCACCAGGTGACGGAGGTGACGCATCTCGCCGGCGACGTGAAGGATCGGGTCCCCATCATTGTGGAGGACATGATCACGTCAGGCGGCTCGATGATCGAAGCGGTGGATGCACTGCTCGCGCAGGGGTGCCGTCCGCAGATCCACATCGCCTGCACCCACGGAATCTTCGCCGGAAAGGCGGTCGAGCGGCTCACCTCCCGGCCGGAGATCGCCGAGATCGTGACCACGGACACCGTCCCGCTTCCCCCCGAAAAGCAGCATCCGAAGATCAAGTGCCTCTCGGTCGCCTCGCTCTTCGGAGAGGCCATCCACCGCGCCAACAACGACCTCTCGATCACGTCCCTCTTCGATTGAGACTCCAGGAACCGCGACGCCCCGCCGCAGGATTCACGGCGGGGCGTCGCTGCGTCTGCTTCCCGGGCTTACGGCTGGCTCGCGAGCCACTCCACGTCCTTCGTGCCGCCGGAGAAGGTGCCGTCGGCGCGGGCGTCCCGCTTTCGGCTCCTCGCATGGCCGTCGCATGCCGCGAAGTTGAAGCCTCCGTGGTGCCGCGGATTTCCGTCGTCGAGCGGACGGTGCACGGAATCCCGCTGGCCCCACACCCACGCGACCTCGTGCCGCTCCTCATCGGTCGCGGGCGCGGCGACCGCCGGCCACCCGTCTACAATGAGCAGCGTGTCGGCGGGACGGGTGAAGGCCGCGAGCGACTGATGGGCCGCGCCGAGCCGCGCGCCGACCGAATCACGGATGTCGTTCAGCGCATAGTTGTAGGACCACTCCAGGCTGATACCCCGCGGCCATGCGGGCGCAACCGGCCCGCTCCACTTCGTCTTCGGAGTCGAGGAGGGGCAGTCGAGAATCTGCCGGTTCTTCATGTACGGCTGAATCATGTCGCCCCAGAAATACTCCGGATCTGCCCCCAGCTCGGTGCCGATCATCTGCTCGTCGTAGTCCTGCGCGTACATGAGCGAGGCGGTCCCGATCTGCCGAAGGTTGGAGATGCACGCCGTCTGCCGCGCCTGCTCGCGCGCCTGCGCAAAGACCGGGAAGAGAATTGCGGCGAGTATCGCTATTATCGCGATGACGACGAGCAGCTCGATGAGCGTGAATGCGCGGGATTTGGGGCTGAGTTTACCGGACCATCTCATGCATGTCTCCTGACTGTTACTGAGAAAGTTTCGTGTGGCTAACGATCAAAAGTATATCCCCGCTAATGAAATCGAGTCAATCCCACTTTCGACCTATTTTTAGCTCAGACTAAATTCCCGCCATGACCAACTTCGCAAGGTATGATCCCTCCATGGCAAGCCGCGAGTCACAGGTCGATGTCGTTGTGGTCGGGGCGGGAGCCGCGGGAATCCTGGCGGCATGGCGCGCCGCGGCTCTCGGCGCCAGTGTCCTGCTGCTGGAGAAGAACGAGCGAATCGGCACCAAGATCCTCATCTCCGGCGGCGGCAGATGCAACATCACGCATGACGGGCCGATCGAGACTCTGCTCGGCGCCTTCCGTCCGAACGAGGCGCGCTTCCTCCGCCCCTCCTGCTACCGGTTCACCAACACGGACATCGTCGACATGCTGACGGCTCGCGGGCTGGAGGTGACGACGCGCGCCGACGGCCGCATCTTCCCGACCCACGGTACCGCCAAAGACGTTGTCGCGATTCTCGGCCAGTACCTGGACAGAGCGGGCGTGAGCGTCCGCCTCCACTGTGGTGTCACCGGAATCGAGGGCGACTCTACGGGAGTCCGGGGCGTGCGGGTCGGCCGCGAGCTGATCCCGGCGGCGCAAGTCGTGCTGGCGGTCGGCGGCATGTCCTATCCCGGCGCGGGTACGACGGGAGACGGATATCCGTGGGCGCGCGAGCTCGGCCACACCATCGTCAAGGTCCGCGCGGCGCTGGCTCCCATCTTCCTCGCGACCGCCCCCCCTCCCGAGTGGCCGGGCGTGGCGGTCCGCGACATCGTCCTGAAGGCGCGTCAGAATGGGCGAGAGATTGCGCGGTGGCGCGGCGACATGCTCTTTACGCACCGCGGCGTCTCCGGGCCGACGGTGCTGGGAATCAGCCGCGTCATCGCCGAGAGGCAGCGCGAGGGCGCGGTCATGCTGGAGGCGGACCTGTCGCCGGATCACTCCTTCGAGGCGCTGGCAGACCAGATTCGGGAGTGGGCCGCGGCACATCCACGCCGCGCCGTCGGCTCCTTTCTCGAGCCGCTGCTGCCAAACCGTCTGGTGGACGCGACACTGGAAGCGGCAGGTATCGATAAATCGATCACGGGGGCGTACCTGAGCCGCAAGGAACAGAACCGGCTCGTGGTCTTGCTCAAGGGCTGGGCGGTGGGAGCGGTCGAGCATGTGCCGCTGGAAAAGGGCGAGGTCGTGGCCGGCGGGGTCGAGCTGGAGGAGGTCGATCCGCGGACCATGCGCTCGCGAATCGTGCCGGGCCTCTACCTCTGTGGCGAGATACTGGACATCGCCGGCCCCGTGGGCGGCTACAACCTCCAGGCGGCGTTCTCGACGGGCTACGTGGCCGGCGAGACCGCGGCAAAGGATTTGAAGGACGCGAAGGATCCGATGCAAAAAGAGTGAACTTCCGCGAGGACGAGCCGTCAACCTTACCGGGTTAAATTCGCCCTGCTGCCTTTTTTCGTCGGAGAAGGAGGTCACTCGATATGCTGAAGAGCCGTATTGCGCTGATTCTCGGCGCAAGCCTCGCGCTTGCGCTCCTCGCAGGTCCCGCCCTTGCGCAGGCCGAACCGGGCGCCCGTCAGGGCCGCGGTCAGGGCCAGAACCGGGGCGCGCGAGGCGTCTCCCTCGCGGCGCTCCCCATCAATACCCTCGATTCGATCCTCAAGCTCACTGCCGATCAGAAGACGAAGGTCACCGCGATTCAGGAGAAGTACAACGCCGACGTGAAGCCGCTGCGCCCCGCCGCCGGCCAGCCCGCCGACCCCGCCAACCGAACGAAAATCGGGGAGCTGACCACCCAGGCAAACAAGGACATCGAGGAGCTGCTCACGCCGGAGCAGAAGACGAAGTGGGCCGACGCCCGCAAGGAGATTGCGCTGTACCAGTCCGCCGGAATTCCGGCCGGGCTCTATGGCGAGCTGAAGCTGACCGACGACCAGAAGTCGAAACTGGAAGCGCTCCAGAAGGAGACGGCCGAGAAGCTGCGTGGGCTGCCGCAGGACCAGCGCCGAACCGCGATGCAGGAAGCCCGCCAGAAGGCCGCCGAGGTGCTGACCGCCGACCAGAAGGCCGCGATCGAGAAATACAACAAAGAGCATCCGCGCGCCCGCGGCCGCCGACAGCCATAGCCTGGCTCACTGACCGGAGAACCCTCTCCGTCCGGCAGGACGATCGGCCATAGGCCCACCAGCGAGGTCCATTCCATTGCCTCGCGCCCGCCAGCCGCAAGCCGGCTTCAACGACCCCACCTACCCAACCCGGCCGCCGGAGAGAGTCTCCGGCGGCCGCGGTGTTCTGCACCCTTTGACGCCTCCTCGCGTGCGTGCTAGAATCCGCGCATGCGCAGAATCGTTACCCTGACCACCGATTTCGGAACGGCGGATACCTTCGTTGGCGTGATGAAGGGCGTCATCCTAAGCCTCGCGCCAGACGCCGTTCTGGTAGACCTCACGCACGAGATTCCGCCGCAGGACGCGATGGCCGGCGCGCTCGCCCTCGAATCCGCCGTCGAATACTACCCGCGCGGCACTCTCCATGTCGCCGTGGTGGACCCCGGCGTCGGCACGGACCGGCTGCCCATCGCGATCTCGACCGAGCGCGCGACCTTCGTCGGTCCGGATAACGGCATCTTCACGCTCGCGCTCCGCAAGACTCCCCTCCGGCAGGCCGTCCGCCTTTCCAATTCAACATACTTCCGCCATCCGGTTAGCGCGACCTTCCATGGCCGTGACATCTTCGCTTCGGTCGCGGGCCATCTCGCAGCCGGCGTACCGTTCCGCTCCCTCGGCGACCCTATCGACCGCGTGGTCGAGCTGGCTCTGCCGGAGCCGAAGTGGAAGGGAGAGGAGCTGGAGCTGCGCGTGCTCTGGATCGACCGTTTCGGAAACCTCGTGACCAACCTCGACCGCCCGACTTTCGATCGGACGGGCCTGCCGGAATCGGTCACTCTCCACGCCGGAGGTTTGACGGTACACGGAATATGCCGGACGTTCGGGGACGTCGGGCGGGGTGAGCCGGTCGCTTACTTCGGGAGCGGAGGGAGGCTGGAGGTCGCGGTGCGTGAAGGGAGCGCGCAAGAAGCTTCGGGCGCGCGACGCGGCGACTGCGTCGTTCTCACGCGCTCCTGAGGACGCTCTCGCTCTCTGAAGGCGCCCTGAACGGCAGATCGATCGTGAAGGCCCTCACGACTCCGTCGCCGCGATCGATTCGGACGTGCGTGCCCGGCGCGCGCGATTCGTGGCGCACGTAGCCGATCGCGATGCCGCGGCCGAGCAGGGGAGAATGGCACGCGCTGGTCACCCAGCCAATCTCGCGGTCCGCCTCGCCGTCCGTCGGCAGGATTCGGTCGCCCTTGTGCGGCAGCTCGCTGCCTTCGAGGAGCAGGCCGGTAAGCGCGCGATTCGTGTGGCCGCGCGCCACGATGCGGGCGATGATCTCCTGGCCCACGTAGCAGCCCTTGGTCTGACTGATATGCGACGATTCGATGCCGCATTCGAGGGGGATCGTGGTCTCATCCATGTCCGCGCCGTACCGCGGGATTCCCGCCTCGATTCGCAGCGTCTCCACCGCCTCTTCGCCGACAGGCGCGATCCCCGAATCGACCAGCCGCGTCCAGAGCGCCACGGCCCCGGACACATCCAAATAGAGGTCGAAGCCGCCCAGCCCCGTGTAATCCGCCGCGACGAATTGTGCGCCGTGCGCGTGCTCGCGAACGAATGCTTCCGTCGCCGCGGGCCCCTGTAGCGAGAGACAGGCGAGGGAATCGCTCACGTCGGATACCTGGACATCCTCCGTGATGATGAATCCGTCGAGGAGGCGGTGAATCTTGTCGAGGTTAGGCCGGAAGAGATCGAGCAGGAGACTGTCACCGCGATTAATGACCTTAACATCGGCCAGCAGATGACCGGTCGCGTTCAAAACGCAGCCGCAAACCGCCTTCGCGCCCTTATCCGTGTCACCAAGCGGCCGCACATCATTGCTGATCATCCCCTGAAGCCAGGTGAGCCGATCCGCGCCGCTGACGAGGAGCTTGCCGCGCTCCGACCGGTCCAGCAGCCCGACGCCCTCGCGCATGGCATGGTACTCGGAGAGGCAGTCGCAGAAATCGACCGGCTTCTCCCAGCCATCGTAATCCGCGAAGCGCGCGCCGCGGTCCCTCTCAGCATCGTAAAGAACGGTTCGATTCATTGCGTGGGACGAAGTGTTGAGTGTTAAGTGTTGAGTATTGAGTGTTCAGCCTCAACACTCAATACTCAACACTCTACGAACGAGGGCTACTTTCCTCCCCCGAAGATTCGACCGAAGAGGCCCTTATCTTCCTGGGCTTCGTTGACGTGCTCGCCGAGGCTCTGCGCAAACTGCTTCAGCAGATGCTTTTGGTCCGCCGAGAGCCGCGTCGGTACCTGCACCTTGACGACCACGATCTCGTCGCCTTTGCCGCGGCCGTTCAGGTCGGGCATGCCCTTGTCGCGGAGCCGGAAAGTCGCGCCGGGCTGGGTGCCCTCCGGTATCGTCAGCTTCTCGTCGCCATAGAGCGTCGGGACGGCTATCTGCCCCCCCACGGCCGCGGTCACCATCGAGATGGTCGCCTCGACATAGATGTCGTTGTTGCGCCGCTCGAATATCTCGTGCGGCTTCACGAAGATCACAACGTGCAGATCGCCGTTGTCGCCGCCGCGCAGTCCGGCGTCGCCCTCGCCGCGAACCACGAGCCGGTTGCCGCTGTCCACCCCCGGCTTGATGGGCAGGACCCGCTCGCGCACCCTCCGGATCCGCCCTGCCCCGCCGCACTGCGCGCAGGGGCTCGCCACGACGCGCCCCTCGCCCCGGCAGCGGCTGCACGGCGTGGTGGTCTGGAACGTGCCGAGGAAGTTGGACTGCGTGTGGCGCACATATCCGGTGCCGCGGCAGGTCGAGCAGACTTCGGGCTGGGTGCCTGGCTTCGCGCCGGTCCCCGTGCAGAGGTCGCAGGTCTCCAGGTGCTGGTAGCGGACCGTCTTCTCGACGCCGTGCGCCGCCTCCTCCAGCGTAATCTCGATGTCCTGCCGCAGGTCGTCGCCCCGCTCTGGCGCGTTCGGGTTGACCGCGCTCCGGCCACCACCCATGTTCACGAAGAGGTCGAAGATGTCGTTCAGCCCGCCGAAGCCCGGCCCGCCCCCGCCGAAGCCGGACGGACCCGTCGCCGCGCCACCCATCGCCTCGTGACCATAGGTGTCATAGGTGCGGCGCTTGTTCGTGTCGCTCAGGACCTCGTAGGCCTCGTTGATCTCCTTGAACTTCGCCTCGGCGTCGTGAGACTTATTCACGTCCGGGTGGTAGCGGCGAGCGAGATTGCGGAACGCCCGCTTGATCTCCTCGGCGCTCGCCGTGCGCGAGACCCCCAGCACTTCGTAATAATCGCGTTTGTCAGCCATGTTTCTCATATTCGGTGAATCGTCTTACGAATTGCGGACTTGTGATTCTCACCGCGAAGCCAATGACCCACCGGGTGGGTCTGAATGCAAAATAACTCTCGCAGGCGCGACTTACTTAGAAGCCACTGACCCACCGGGTGGGTCTGAATGCAAAATAACTCTCGCAGGCGCGACTTACTTAGAAGACGCGAAGGGCGCGAAGAACGGCAACGGCGGGATTCTTACCGCGAAACACGCGAAAAGACGCGAAAAGGGATTCAACGACCTCCTGCCTGTCCCCGTGTTCCCCGTGGTTCGATTGCTTTTGACCTTCTTCGCGCTCTTTGCGGCTTCGCGGTGAGAATCCTAATCCCCGGTGTGGTCGCCGCGCATGTATTCGGAGGAGTAGTTCGGCGGCTCTTTCGTGATCCAGACGTCGTGGACGTGTGATTCTCGGAGGGAGGCGCCACTGATGCGGAGGAACTGCGCGCGCTCGTGGAATTCCGGCAGAGTTCGGGCGCCGAGGTAACCCATTCCGGAGCGGATTCCGCCGAGGAGCTGGTGGACCGTATCGGCGAGCGCGCCCTTGAACGGAACCCGGCCCTCGACGCCTTCGGGAACGAATCGCGCGTTCGAGTCCTGGCCGTAGCGGTCGGACGAGCCCTCCTTCATGGCCGCCTCCGAGCCCATCCCGCGGTAGTCCTTGTAGGCGCGTCCCTGGTAGAGGATCACCTCGCCGGGCGCCTCCTCCGTCCCCGCCAGCATATTGCCAACCATGATTGCGCTCGCGCCGGCCGCCAGGGCCTTGGCCGCATCGCCCGAAAACCGGATGCCTCCGTCGGCGATTACCGGCACGTTGTAGCGGCGCGCGGCGCGGGCGCAGTCGGCCACGGCCGTGAGCTGCGGGACCCCGACCCCGCTCACCACGCGGGTCGTGCAGATAGATCCCGCGCCGAGACCGACCCGAATTCCATCCGCGCCCGCCTCCGCCAGAACGCGAACTCCTTCGGCGGTCGCGACGTTGCCTGCGATCAGCGGAAGGTTCGGGAACTCCGATTTGACAGCACGGACCGCGTTCAGAACGCCGATGGAGTGTCCGTGCGCCGCGTCGATTACGACGACATCCACCCCTGCGTCCACCAGCGCGGCCGTCCGCTCGACCGGGTTTCGCAGGGGGCCAATCGCCGCTCCCACGCGGAGCCGCCCCTGAGGGTCTTTGGTGGAGAGGGGGTGCTCGCGTACCTTCTGGATGTCCTTGATGGTGATGAGGCCGAGCAGGCGGAAGTTGTCGTCGACGATGGGGAGCTTCTCGATTCGGTGCTCCTGGAGGATGGCCTGCGCCTGGTCGAGTGTGGTGCCGAGGGCGGCGGTGACCAGCTTCTCCCTGCGGGTCATGAGCTGGCTGATGGGCCGGTCGAAGTTGGTCTCGAACCGGATGTCGCGATTGGTGAGGATGCCGACGAGCCGGCCTTCATCCTCCGTGATGGGGACGCCGGAGATATGGTATCGCTCCATCAGGCTCAGCGCATCGCGAATCGTCTTGTTCGGAGGGAGTGAGATGGGGTCGACGATGATGCCGTGCTCGGAGCGCTTGACCTTGTCCACTTCGGCCGCCTGGCGTTCGATAGGCATATTGCGATGGATAATGCCGATGCCGCCCTCCCGGGCGATGGCAATCGCCATGCGCGCTTCGGTAACCCGGTCCATCGGCGACGAGAGAATCGGCACACGGAGCTCGATGTCACGCGCGATGGTGGTCCGCGGATCGACGTCGGCGGGCGTAACCTCCGTCTCGAGCGGCACGAGGAGAACGTCGTCGAAGCTCAGCCCTTCCCGGAAGAGGAGCTCGGTCCCCTGCATGTTGACACCCCCTGTTCTGTTCACGATTTGAATGGGATGATTATACCACCGGGGGCGGCGGCGATTCAGGTGTTCGGGTATTCAGGTGTTGGGTGTTCAGGTGTTCGGGAGGAGTGACTGGCGTGTTGTCGAAACGTGATTGGGTGACATATCCGTCGTCGGAGGGTTATGCGCGTGAATCCTGTTATCGTTGTGATGGCTGTGGTTGGTGCGGCGGGGCTGAATCGGGCAGGGATTGCGGGAACGGCTACTGGCGTCCTGCATGTGAATGACAGGGAGATAGCGCTCAGGCACGCCTATGCGGTCGCGGAAGTTCCCGAGCTGGCCTTCCCGGGACAGCCAAAGGATGCATACGACTTGATCATTTCCGACCGGGCGCTGACCGACGCCGAGCGGGGATGCCGCACGCTTCTGATGCGGAATGTCGGGAGAGGGGACGTGCATGGAGTCATACTGACGATCACCCCGGGAAAGCAGGACACGTCGCATGGCGCAATCTTGTACGGGAGGAACCCGGCGTTCTTTTCGGTCACCGGTACAAACGATCAGTACAAGATCGAGGCGAAAACCCTCACCGCGGGACATGTCTCGGGGCGGGTGTGGACACCGAAAGACGTGTTGCTCGATCTGCCGGGTTCTCCGGCGGTCAATATTCGGTACGATGCGACCGTGGACGCGGACGTTGTCCGGCCGGGGGCAGTGACGGCCACGTTGACCGGAGAAGCGGCCATGAAGAGCCCTCAGATGCGCGCGGTCGCGGCGTTCTTTGGAGCAATGCGGTCGGGCGATGCGGCGGCATTGTCGAGCGCCTGCGCGATAGGGCAGGGCGAGTTGTTCACGGGTCCGGATGGCAGGCAGTTCCTCGCGGGAGTGAAGCAGGGCGTACCCGACCTGGCGAAGGTCAGGGCATTGAAGGTGATCGTGCGAGGCGGCTTAGCAGTCGTGACGGGCAAAGCGCCGGAACCTGTCGGCGAGGTAGCGATGAAGTGCGTGCTGCAGGGCGGGCGGTGGCGGGTCTCGCTGAACTGACCGCGGCTGCATTCGGTTTCCCGCCGCCCGGCGCGTTGACTTCGCGGCGGCGACCGTGCTAAACTTCGGCCGAGATGGCCCCGAACAGCCGACCTGCCGGACTATTGTCCTCCCCACGAATCGCGCGGGTTGTTCCGGCAGCGGCTATCACAGCCTTCGGAATCGCGCTGCTCTATCCCCTCGTCCCGCGGGGTGACGCGCTCTACTGGGGCGACCTTTCGCTCTACTTTTACCCCCTCGAGTCGTTCGTCCGTGAGCAGCTTCGCGCGGGCGTGATTCCTCTCTGGAACCCATACGTGCTGTGTGGTCAGCCGCTTGTCGGGAATCCTCAGTCGTGGGTGTTCTATCCGACGACCGCGCTGCTGCCGTCGATGCCCGTTTGGCTCTACTTCACGGTGAACACGCTGCTGCACCTCTGCCTTGCGGGTGGGGGAACTTATCTGTTCCTGCGAAGGCTGAGCCATGACCGGCATGCGGCGCTGCTGGGCGGACTTACATACATGGGGAGTGGATTCCTCATGGCGCGAGTCCAGTTTCCAACGATGATCATGGCCGCGGCCTGGCTTCCCTGGATGCTGGTGCTGATCGACCGCGTGATCGATCGGCCGGCCGTTGGCTATGCGGCGCTTCTCGCATTGGTTGTGTGGCTCGAAATACTTGCGGCACACACGCAGCTCGCGTACCTCACTTTTGTAACGGCGATTTTGTATGCGCTGGCGCGGTTGTGGCAGATTCGCCGGCATCGGGCGAGGGCGAGGCGGGCGCTCGGAGTATTCATTACTTCACTGGCCGTTGGCGTGGCGGCAGGAATGGTCTACCTCCTTCCGGCTCTCCAGTTGTTCGGGCTCTCCACGCGCGAGAACCTGACGTGGATGCAGGCGAATCGATTCGTCCTGCTGCCGGAACAGCTCATCAACTACCTGTTTCCCACGTTTTATGGCAACCCGGGTCGCGGAGATTACTGGGGCGAGGGGAATTTCTGGGAGCCCTGCGTCTATCTGGGCGTCATTCCGCTGGTACTCGCGTTCTATGCCGCATTCCGGGCCGCCATCCGTCCCGCAACGCGATTCTTTGCCGTGCTCGGGCTGCTGGCGCTGTGGCTCGCGATGGGACGGTTCGGCGGCCTCTACTTCGTCGCCTTCTATCTGATTCCCGGCCTGAAGAGCTTCCACGATCCGGCGCGGTTCGCGTTCGTAACGACGTTCTGCTTTTCGTGTCTTGCGGCGTTCGGGCTTCGGGCGCTGCGGGATCGAGGATTGAGCCTGCGGATGGGGAATGCGGCAGTGTGGCTGGCGGCGCTGAATCTCTGGGCGTTCAGCGCGTTCATCAACCCCACGCTTCGGCATGACGCGTTCACGTACCGGCCAAGGGTGGTGGCGAGCGCCCCCGCGCGTGGCGAAGGACGGGTGTTCACAGCGAACCGAGATCAGGTTTGGAAGCGATACCTTAACTATGAAGATTACGGTCCTGAGAGCGCACGCTACGCCCATGAGCTAACCGACACCCTCGCTCCGAACGTTGGCATGCGATTCGGGATTGAGGAGGGGAGCGGATATGAACCGGTTCCGCTCAAGGCCGTTACGGAGGTTGATGGGCTGGTACGGGCGGCCCTGGACAGACAATCGCCCGCCCTTCCAAACCTGTTGTGGCTCTTCAACGCCCGCCTGCTGCTGCTGCCCGAGTCGACGCGGTATCCTTATCCCGGCCTCGATGAGGTTCCCGCGCGTGGAGTGACCGCGCTTCGGGTGCAGGACCCGGGACCACGGTTGTGGGCGGTACGAAGAACAAGCCGTGTGGATGGGTCGCAGAGGACGCTGAGTGTATTGGGAGGGCCTGATTTCGACCCGAAGGAGACTGCGCCGGTGTCGGGGAGCCGGGGCCTGGGCGAATCGTTCGGGGAGAGCGCGGCGGACGGGACCGTCGCTATTCAGATCGAGCGGTCGTTGGCACACAAACTGGTTGCGGCTGTCGATGCCGGCCCGGCACGGGCCTTCCTGGTCTGGAGCGAGGCATGGTATCCGGGATGGCAGGCGCGCGTCGATGACCATGCCGCAATGGACGAGCGGGCGGATCACGCGTTTCAGGGCGTCGTCGTCCCGGCGGGAAGGCACGTGGTCGAATTCACATATCGACCGACGGCCTATCGGATCGGTCTATTTGTTACGCTGACCAGCCTGTCGCTCATTATTGCGGGAATGGTACATGGACTTTCGACACGGCCTTCGCGACGCATAATCGGGCGCACGGGCAGAGGAATCGAGCGCGTTTCTGGAGTACAATCAATCCCATGAAAGTCCTCGAGTTGATGCGGGTGCACGTCAACACGATTGGACCGGACGCGACTCTGCCCGATGCCATCGACATCATGGACCTATACCAGGTCGTCACGGTGCCGGTGGTCGATGCCGATGGAGCCCCTCTGGGCGTCGTCACGGAATCCGATGTCGAGGACGCGCTGCTGATTCCCTTCGAGGCCGCCGCATCCGCCCTGCCCTCGGCTACCAGAGAGGCGGATATCAGTCACCTCGTTGAGAGAGCGCGGACCACTCGAATCGCCGACGTTATGTCTGCTCCCGCGGTATGCGTGGACGAAGAGACGGACGTTATCGAGGCGGCGTCGCTGATTCTTTCGCACGGATTCAAGCGGCTCCCCGTCACGAGTGGCGGCCGCGTGATCGGCACGATAGGCCGCATCGATATTTGTCAGGGCGTGATGGATGGAGCACGGTAACGCAAGAGCCACCGAATGTTCGCGTTTCGCCGGCCGGGAAAGAACACAAAAGAACACACATGCAAAATGCGTGTCTCGCGGGCTTTCGGTACCACGGATGTGTACAACCACGGATATAAAATCCGTGTCTCGCGGGCCTGCGGAACCACGGATATAAAATCCGTGTCTCGCGGGCCTGCGGCCGGACGTCCTGCCGGACGGAAATACGTCGTTTACTCCCATCGAGGTGGATTTCACTTAAGGAGCTCAGGATGCGACTGTCCCATCGCGGAGTTATTGCCGGCCTGATTGCATTCAGCGTCGGAATGGCCGTTGTGTCGATGGAGGGGTGCAAGAACCCGGATAGCGGCAAGACGGGGGGCGCGACCGCGGGTGGCGAGGCGGCGGTCAGGCCGAAGACGACCGCCACCGGTAACGCAGTGACCGGAAACGAGATTCCCGTGGGCGAGTTCGCGTCGCTTACCGGATCGACGGCTACGTTCGGGCAGGGCACGCACAACGGAATCCAGCTCGCGATCGACGAGGCGAACGCGGCCGGTGGCGTGAACGGCAAGAAGATCGTCCTTAAAACCGAGGATGACGCGAGCAAGCCGGAGCAGGCGCAGACGGTGGTGACGAAGCTTTGCACCGAGGACAAGGTCGTGGCGGTCCTCGGCGAGGTCGCGTCCACGCGTTCCATGCGCGGCGGCTCGGTCTGCCAGAAGTACGGCGTACCCATGATAACGCCCTCGTCCACGAACCCGAAGGTCACGGAAACCGGCGATTGCGTCTTCCGCGTCTGCTTTACGGACGACTTTCAGGCGGCCGTCGCGGCGCACTTCGCATTCGATCAGGGCTTCAGGAATGTGGCGATATTCAAGGACATCAAGAACGACTACAGCATGGGCTATGCGAAGAACTTCACGGATGAGTTTACGAAGCTGGGCGGCAAGGTAACGGGCGAGCAGACGTATCAGCAGGATGACACGGACTTCAAGGCGCAGCTCAATTCCCTGAAAGCGCAGAATCCGCAGGCGGTGCTCGTGCCTGGGTATTACAGCGAGGTCGGCACCATCGCGCGGCAGGCGAAGGACGTGGGGTTGAACGTCCCGCTCATCGGCGGAGACGGGTGGGATTCGCCGCAGCTCATTCCGGGGGCCGGGACGGCGCTGGAAGGCTGCTTCTTCACGGACCACTACTTCTCGGTCGACCTGCGGAACCCGGACACGAAGAAGTTCATCGACGCGTTCAAAGCCAGATACGGGGCAAATCCGGACGCGCTGTCGGCGCTCGGCTATGACGCCGCCCGGCTGCTTGTCGATGCTTTGAAGCGCGCGAAAACGCTCGATGGGCCGGGAATCCGCGAGGCGATTGCCTCGACGAAGGACTTCCCGGGCGTAACCGGCAAGACGACGATCGACGCGAACGGGAATGCGCGGAAGTCCGCCCTCGTGTTCCAGATCAAGGGGAATTCCTTCAAGGTCTTCAAGACCTATACGCCCGAGCAGATCGGCAAGTAGCGGATGCAGGCGCTCGTCCAGCAGCTCATCTACGGGGTCCAGCTCGGCAGCCTCTACGCCCTGATTGCGCTCGGCTACACAATGGTCTACGGCGTCCTGCGCCTGATCAACTTCGCGCACGGGGACGTCTACATGGTTGGCGCGTATGTTGGCTTCTATGCCTGTACGCGCTGGCTGCCGTTCCGGGACCTTGCCGCGAATCCGAGCGCCGGGCCGACGAACATCGCGCTGGCGGTGGTCGCGCTTATCCTGGCCATGACCATCTGCGCCATTCTCGGCGCGCTCATCGAGCGGTTCGCGTACCGCCCTCTCCGCAACGGGCTTAACGACGGCGACGCGCACTTCTGGGGATTCGTCCTCGCGCTGCCGCTCGCCATAAAGTTCGGTCCGCTCGTGTCGTTCCGCGGATTGGCGCTGCTGCTGATTCTCGGAATTGGGTTTGGGTTCGCGCTCCGGCCGGTCATGCGATGGCTGCGCCGCCGGATCGTTCTCTCCACCTCCCGCCTGAACGCCCTCATCACCGCGATCGGCGTGTCGCTCCTGCTCGAAAACGGCGGCCTGCTCGTCTTTGGGGCGGACCAGAAGTTCATCGGCAACGTCGTGCCGGAGACGAACTGGAATATCGCCGGGATTCAGATTTCGAGCGGGCAGTTCACGATCTTCGTGGTGTCGCTGGCTCTGATGGCGGCGCTGCGGCATATCGTGCTCTTCACGCGGCGCGGCAAGGCGATGCGGGCCATCTCGCACGACATCGAGGCCGCCAAGCTGATGGGGATCGACACGGATCGCGTAATCGCGTTCACGTTCGCGCTCGGCGCCGCGCTGGCGGGGGCAGGCGGCGTGATGGTGGCGGCCCTGACGCATGTGAAGGTCTCGCCGCTCTTCGGCCTGCTTCCGGGCCTCAAGGCGTTCGTGGCGGCGGTGCTCGGTGGCGCGGGTAACATCCCCGGTGCCGCGCTCGGAGGCGTCGTGATGGGCGTGGCGGAGGCGTTCGTGGCGGGCTCGCGGTTCTCCACCTACAAGGATGCCATCGCTTTCTGCATCCTCATCATCGTGCTCCTCGTGAAGCCGGCGGGGCTCCTCGGCAAGAACGTGGCGGAGAAGGTATAAGTGGTTCGCTGGGCCCTCGGCCGCGTCGTCAGCATCGCGCTGACGCTCGTCATCCTCTACTTCATTAGCACGTACGTGGGGCCGCGGCTCCAGGAGTACGTGCTCAATGTCGTCGTCCTCTGCGGAATCTACGTAATCCTTGCGGTGAGCCTCAACCTCATCAATGGAATCACCGGCCAGTTCTCCATCGGCCATGCCGGATTCTTCGCCATCGGGGCGTACACCGGCGCGGCGTGGTCGGTGCTGTGGCTGCCGCGAATCATCGACCTGCCCTTTCTCAAGCTCGGCACGTTCGTCGGCGACGCAACGAACCTGGTCATCGCGCTGATTCTGGGGTCGCTTGCGGCGGGAGTGGCGGGATTCATCGTCGGGCTGCCGTCGCTGCGGCTGCGCGGGGACTACCTCGCGATTGTAACGCTGGGGTTCGGGGAAGTGATTCGCGTGCTGCTGTTGAACACCGAGGCGGTGGGCGGGGCACGGGGGATGAGCGGGATTCCGGCGCTCGTGGGCTCCTTTCACATGGAGCTGTTCTGGATTCTGCTGATCATCGTGATGGTGATACAGCTCTCGCGGAACCTGATGCGGTCCGTTCGCGGGCTGACCTTCCTCGCCGTTCGGGAGGACGAGATCGCCGCTGACGCGATGGGCGTGAACACGACTCGCGTGAAGGTGACGGCATTCGTAATCGGCTCGATGTTCGCCGGCGCCGCGGGCGTTCTCTATGCTCACTTCTTCACCGGAATCAGCCCCGACGCGTTCGACATGAACACCTCCATCATCATCACGACGATGGTGGTGCTGGGCGGTACCGGGAGCGTGACCGGCTCGGTGGTCGCGGCTATCCTCCTGACGGCCCTGCCGGAGTTCCTGCGGTTCATGAAGGACTACCGGATGGTCATCTTCTCGACAACGCTCATCGTCATGATGCTGACGCGTCCACAGGGAATCTTCGGGCACAACGAGCTGCGGTGGCCGCGATTCCTTCGCCGCCGCAAGCCCGCGGGCCAGGGAAGCGCGGCATGAGCGCAGACGAAAAGAGCGGTAGTCTGCTCGAAGCGCGGAATGTCACGAAGCGGTTCGGCGGTTTGGCGGCCGTGAGCGAGCTGAACCTGCACGTGGACAAGGGCGAGCTGGTCGGGCTGATCGGGCCGAACGGCGCGGGCAAGACGACAGTGTTCAACCTGATCACGGGCGTCTACGATCCCACGGTCGGCGAAATCGTATTCGACGGGCGCGTGATCAACCCGTACAAGCCGTGGCAGGTGACGCGGTTCGGGATGGCCCGCACCTTCCAGAACATCCGCCTCTTTCGCGAGCTCACGGCGCTGGAGAACGTGAAGATCGGCAGCAACACGGGGTCGCGCGCGGGTCTTCCGGCCGCGATCTTCCAGACTCCGAAACTGAAGCAGAACGACCGGATTCTGGAGGAGCGGTCGCTCGCGCTGCTCGAAAAGATGCGGCTTTCGCAGGTCGCCGACACCCGCGCCGGCGACCTCGCCTACGGCTTGCAGCGCCGCCTGGAGATAGCGCGCGCGCTCGCCACGAATCCGAAGCTGCTCCTTCTGGACGAGCCGGCCGCCGGCATGAACCCGCAGGAGAAGCATGAGCTTCGCGAGCTGATCCGCGAGATCCGTCGCGAGTTCGAACTGACGGTCATGCTGATCGAGCACGACATGAAGGTGGTGATGGGGCTCTGCGAGCGTATCTATGTGCTCGACTATGGCCAGATAATCTCTCAGGGCACGCCCGAGCAGGTCCGCACCGACCCGAAGGTCATCGCCGCGTACCTTGGCACCGAGACCGCGGCGTAGCCTGGTCAACACGTCAATCAGTCAATTGGTCAATTGGTCAATTGGTCAATTGGTCAATTGGTCAATTGGTCAATTGGTCAATTGGTCAACTGGTCAATTGGTCAATTGGTCATTGATTAGGTCGAGTGTGTACGGGTTGACAAGCGGACTAATTGACTAATTGACCGATTGATTGATTGACCCAATGCTTACACTTGAGAATGTGGATGTCTACTACGGGGCGATTCACGCGCTGAAGAGTGCGAGCCTGAGCGTACGCGAGGGCGAGATCGTGACGATGATCGGCGCGAACGGCGCGGGCAAGTCGACGACGATCCGGACGATTTCGGGACTGGTACGGGCGCGGTCGGGCCGGATTGTGTTCCAGGGCGAGGACATTACGGCGCTTCCGCCGCACCGGCTGGTGGAGCGCGGGCTGTGCCAATCGCCGGAGGGACGGCGCGTCTTTGCGAACATGACGGTGCGGGAAAATCTGGAGCTCGGCGCGTATGTCCAGCACGGGAAGGCCTCGCAGATTCGGGCGGACATGGAGCGCGTATTCGGCCTCTTCCCGCGGCTGAAGGAGCGGGCGGCCCAGCTCGCGGGGACGCTGTCCGGCGGCGAACAGCAGATGTTGGCGATCGGGCGGGCGCTGATGTCGCGGCCGAAGCTGCTGATGCTGGACGAGCCGTCGCTCGGCCTGGCTCCCTTCCTCGTGCAACAGATTTTCGAGATCATCAGGGACATCAACTCGCAGGGCGTCACAATTCTTCTGGTGGAGCAGAACGCGTTCCAGGCGCTGCGGGTCGCAAAGCGCGGCTACGTGCTGGAGACCGGCTCGGTCGTGCTGGAAGACAGCTGCGATCGGCTGCTCGCCAACGAAGACGTGAAGAAGGCGTACCTGGGGGAGTAGGAAAATGGTCAATTGGTCGAATGGTAAATTTTCCCACTCCGCAAACGACCAATTGACCAATCGACCAATTGACCAATCGACCAATTGACCAATCGACCAATTGACCAATCGACCAATTGACCAATCGACCAATTGACCAATCGACCAATTGACCAATCGACCAAT